>Ga0181348_1000959_pt1 | contig 12641 bp, 26 predicted proteins | sample Su13VDMM110DN_FD_130092 | JGI IMG/M metagenome (GOLD analysis project Ga0181348, IMG submission 130092) | Freshwater viral communities from Lake Michigan, USA - Su13.VD.MM110.D.N | ecosystem: Environmental > Aquatic > Freshwater > Lake | place: USA: Michigan | collected 2013-07-16
CTAACCCTGTACATTGGCCACCCCCTTGGCTAGTTGCTCAACCTCATCGACCACCGCCTGCATGATGGCCTCATACTCCGCCAGCTCCGCCTCTGCCAGACGCACCTGCCGCCTGCGTTCCTTTGCCCGTGCGGCCCGTGCCACCATAGCCACCTGTAGGGCGGCCTTTGCTTTGTCCACCCGCTGCCACGCCAGCTTGTTCTGACACTGGGCCTCACTGGCCAGCGCGGTTAAGGCATCGTATTTCTGCCACAACGGCGAAGGTTCACTCCACGTGCCGCCCACACCCCAGTGTCGTTGCGTGCTAGCGGAACACGCCTCCTTCTCTCTCATTGCATCTGCCGCCTTAGCGTATGCAATGTCCGCCAGATCAACGGCCGCCTTGTATGCGGCCCGTGCCACCTGAACGTCTGTCTTCATCAGTCACCCTCCTGTGGAAACCGTTTGACGGCATCAGCAAACGCCGCCTCTGCCGCAACCGCCACCCTCTCCGCATCTAGTGCCGCACTCAACAGGCGAGCACTCAAATCCCCCGCCTCTTTCGCTGCTGTCAGTAGGCGAGAGCTTTTGGCGTCCGCTGCCTCCGCCGCAACCGTCACCCTCTCAGCCTCCAGTGCCGCACTCAACTCTCCCGCATCTTTCGCTGCCGCCTCCAAGCGAGAACTCTTGGCGTCCGCTGCCCAGAACGCACCCCATGCCGCACGCGAAGCACCGCTTGCCTCTACTCGGCGGATTGCCGCCGCCGATCTAGTCTCCCTCATCTGCCACCGCCTTCTGCATCTCTTCCGCCGCACTATCGTAAACGTGTGTCCTTGCCAAGTAATCGCAGTCCTCACACCCCTTGGCACACACGTCAACCAAGACTCCATCGTCGGTCTTCTCAATGTAGATAGAGAACTTCTCAATGCGGATCATTGTGCAACCACCATCCACAATCTCTGCGTAGTCTTCGTCCTTCAGATAGAACTTCACGCCGCACCCCCTTCCTCCACCCACCCTGCCGTCTGCCAGAACAGCTCACGTACAAGAACCGTGGAGAGAAAGGCCAGTGCCTTAGGCTCCAGACCACCGCACGCAGCTCGGCGTTTCAGCTCCTCCACCATAGCCCTAACGAACACCTGCCGGTCGCCAGACTTCACCGCCTGCTTCGCAACCTTGTGAATCCCACCCATTGCTGAACGAATCTCCAGCTTGGTGCCGTATAGGCCCCATTCCGCCGGAGTTGTCTTCACGTTATATCGATACCCCACCACCACTCGTCGTATCATTTGGCCCTCGCTTTCTTAACGCCTCACAGAAGTTGGTCTCCACAAGGAAACCAAAAAGATTGGGGTACAGCTTGCGGTTCTCACGCACAAACCTACAGAACAGCGTGCCGCTCTTGCTTTCGCAGAACGACCTCCGATCTACACCGCAGAAACTAACCACGGCGGCAACGAACTCCAAGTTCTTCATAAACGCCCGCCGCACAATTGTGCCCCGGAAGATACGAAACTCCACTGTGTGTTCGTTCTCACAGTTCAACGCCACTCTGCGACCATCGTCACCATCCTTGGGGGAGGTCAGTGTCTTGGCACTGTACCGGCACCACTGTGACCGATACCGCCCCGCCACCGCCGAGACTAGCCGAGAGTTGGTAGGCTCATTGATGAACACCAGCATCTTGCCCAACTGTAGTTCCGACAACGCACCCCGATTGACGTGGACGTGCATACCACAACGCCCACCACTCCAGCTTGTCATGCAACCGCCGGGGTTGGCAGCGAAGAACCCCTCCCACCGTCTCTTGTGCTGTGCCAGACCGTCTGGCCGAGTAACAATCTCAAACCCCCGGCTGTTGAGACTGCCGTCAGACTTGCAAACCACATACTTGTCTGCTAGTCCGAACCCAGCGACACCACGCAACCATTGGTAGGCCAGCTCCCTACTCGTATGGTCGCGGTCGTGATAGGACGTTGGCGGCCTGATCCGCTTGGCCTCCACCTCCAACTCTACGCCGAAGACCTCCGCCCCACTGTACTCACGGGGGTAAAGCCCCGCGTCCTTGTTGCTGTAACCCTGAATCATACCCTTGCTCCTTTATCTTTGTGAAAAGTACCCCACCATGTCTTCTGTTTCGACCGCCGCTTCTTCGACTCTGGCTCGCCACCCCCAGTGGATAGCCACATGTTGTGAGTGTGCAGACTGTCGGCACCCTCCGCTAAAACAATATCCTCCAACTCATCCTCATCCTTGTTGTGGATGTCGATGAGGTCATTCCAATGCCCCCGCTGCTCGGGAGTGAGGGCATCGTACACGTCGTCTTTTTTAGGCTCCTCCATCTCCAGCCTCTCCAGTAGAGGGGTGGTGAACTCACTGAACCCAAGGAAAGCCTTCGGCTCTGCGTACCCATCGTTTGAGTACCAGATTTTCTGCACCCACGCCCCGGACTTCTCGTTCCAGATAGTGTGCTGCCCTGTCCCCTCCAGAAAGGCCAGCTTGTTGCCACTGATCGCTGCCTCACCCAAGAACTGCATATGCGGGCGACGATGGAACTTGCTGTCACTCTTGGCCATCGGACGCAAGACCTTTTCCACGAAGTGCTGCGTGTCTGACTTAGACTTGTCGTCATCTGTGCTGATGTTCAGCACACCGTTGTGGATCACGGCAAGCCTGTCTTTGATGACAGTGAATGGGTGGCAGTTGGTGCCATCCACCTTGCCGTGGGTTGCCCACCGAAAGTGAATCAACGCTGCCCTCCGACAGTGCGGCTCAAACGCTGCCCGGAACTCCGCGAAGGTAAAGAATCCCTTGTGAGACTCCACCCTCCCATTGACGGCCACCGCAAATCCGGCACCGTCTTTGTTTTTCTTAAAGCCGTTCTCCAGGTGGCGCCAATTCGGCACCACTCCAAGTGGCTTAACGATTGCTAGACACATTCTGTTCCTCCGTTGTTAGTCTTGTCACCTCTGCTAGACATTTGTTCAAATCCGAAAGCGCCCACTCCGCATACCCTCGTCTGTACTCCTCCTGCGAGCGGGCATGCCAAACATCTCTGTAGGCATCCTCCAACTTCTGAGACCCCTCTGGCCTTGGAGGCCCAATGTAACCGCCGTAAGGTTTGACGTTGGAGTCTGTTCCCTCATCTTCTCCTTCCTCAAACCACTTCACCCACGCTGCTTCATCGGCTACCATCACGCACCTCCTTTTAGAACGCCTGAACGATTACACCATTAAGAAACCCAATCACTGTTGTGCGACGACAGAGCCAACGCACTGCACCCGTTTCATCTTCCTCTGGCCCGCCGTGATCCTTAGATGCAACCAACGCAGAGGGATACTCTGAGTAGTCGCTCCTGATGGCGACAGCGTCAAACTCCATCTCCACCCCTACATCATCCTCTAGCTGCACCAGATGTTCGATCAGTGCCAACGCACCCTCACGTGACCAACCGCCAGCCATATCTGCCAACAGCAGATCAGCCGCCTCACTTGTCGATAGTGTTTTCTTCATAGCTCCGTCCTTTCTATCCACGCCCTGTGACCATGCACTGCCGTCCAATCACGGAGCCACTGCTCCGCCTCTGCCTTGCTGGCGAACGTCGCCAGATAGCCCCGTCTTGTGCGAACTGCAAACATACAGAATCCCTTCTGATTGAACTTGCAAGGCTGGCTTACAAGTTGCCCACTTCCCGTATGCGATTCTTCAACCACGTCACCGAACGTGGCTCCGTCTCCAGTAGCGGATGCAACTGGCTCCGATGCTTGCTTGTTGTCACGGAATACCGATCCTCATTTTCGTACCAGATACCGTTGTCATGCACGAACAGTGGCCAGTGCTCCCCGTAGGAATACACCACGTACAACGGCCCAACCATGCGGCCAAAGGTATTGGACGCATCGAACACGTTCCGGGCCTGAACTGACGCCCTCGCATTACGATTAGACGTTTTCACCATCGCCAACCTCCCTTTACAGTTTGTAGACCGCAGAATACCAACACGTACACTGCACGATGTAGAACTTGGCTTTCTTCAACCGTTGTGCCAGCCGACGCATGGAAACATAGTTCAGATAGTCGTGATTGCAGAACGGAGCCAGTGCCCCGCCGTCATGCACCACGATCAGAACGGAGTCCAGCCCGTACAACTCACCTCTGGCTTTCCAGTCGGCGGGATCACAGAACGTGCCCGCCTCCAGCGATTCCTCCGGGCAGTGCTTTCGCACAAACGTCTGGATGATTTTAGCCACCCGTTTTCCGGCGATTCTCATTCGACCCCCCAGTTGAGCATTTGACCGCACGCGGCGGCCGCTTCTGTAGCCCGATTCGCCTGCTCGCCCCGACAATAGGCGATCTCCGTCAGGTAGTAGTGGCGGTTGGGGTGCCTGTCCCATTCCGCCGCCACAAACTCACACTGGCGGATCACCTCCACCAGCGATTCGTCGCTCATAGCTTGCACCTTGGCACAATAGCCCTTGTGGTCAAAGACCTTTTGCCCGTAGTACGTCATTCGTCCCGCCCTCCCAGAGGAGGAGAGCAGGACTGTCATCCGCAGGGATGCGTCATACTCCGCGTCTGTTACTTCGCTCATGCCATTAACTTCCCTTCTGCCCGTAGGGCTCGCTTTGCTACCCGCAGGGCGTTTTTCAGCCCCAACTCCAACAGGTCTTTCTGCAATGCGATTGCTTGGGCCACAGTCGCCCGCCATTGCATTTCCTCCGCGTGCTGTTTCGCCGCATCAGTTGCGCCGACTGCCCTGCAATACTGGGCACTAAGAGCCTCAAACTTTTTGAGTGTCATTGCACTACCCTTCTTCTTTCTGAACTACCCGCATATGTGATCCGGATATAGCAGTCGAAGTTATCAGCGTATCGACGGGCATTCTGGCGAGAAGAGAACTCACCCCTCATATGCCACAGCCCGTCGCGTTCGCTGTACGTTTCCAGTGTGTAGACTGACAACCGCCGCAACAAAGCAGCGAAGTCGTTTGTGGTCGTTTGAACGTCCATTCGTTTGACTCCGTTGGGGTGTTGTGGGGTGTTGTAGTGTATTCGTACCCTATACAACGCCACCTGTGTACGACCGGCCACAATCTTTGAAACTTACGAAAATGTAAGGATTGCCCATCTTGCCACAATCTGACAAAAACACTGCAACCATATATACAGCGTAGTCGGTGGGGATAATCGAACAATACCAATGCTGGCAGGGGTAAACAAACGTACACCACTAAAAGGGGGGGGTAGGCAATTCCAGGCGGCCCCACCTAACGGGGGGGGTGATAAAAATATCCTAAACCCCCTTGCACAGTTCTACCGATACCCTATAGTACTGGTAGTCGCTGGCAGTGTGCCAGCAGTTTGAGGCTTAAAAATAGGGAGTTTTTATCATGACAGTATCAGTGTACGACGTTCAGCCTATCAGCCTGTTTGCCGATACCCCTCACATAGAGGGGGACGGCATCCGCACCGCCGACGTGTTGTTTTGGCTTTCGTTGCCGGGGGAAATGGAGAAGGTGCAAAGGGTTTTTAGGCTAGCGGCCATGCGGGACGGCAAACCACCAGAGGCCGGGGGGGAAGCCTATGACCGCTTAATAGGCTTAGATTATGACGGCACGCGGATAGAGTCGGTTCAACACGCAATCCGGGCATCGATCCGGTTTTGCAGACTGGCACAGTGGCGGCCGTCTTGTGGATTTCCGCATAGGGGCGCACGAGCGGCCACATGGCAGAGGGGTTGTGCGTTGGGAACGGATGCCCCCCAGCAAAAACCCGTCGGCCGGTCGTATGCTAGCCTAGCCGATAAGGCCCCAAGCAACCCCGCTACACTGGCCGCGATCTTTGAGGTCGCCCCCCGCCTGCGTGAGGAGATTGTCGGCACCGCTGGCGAGTGTGAAACGCCCACGGGCAAGACGGTTGCAGTGGCAGGGGGTGTTGCCTATGGGAAGATTGACCACCGCCAGCGCCGGGGCTATGAACGGAAGTTTGAGGCTTGCACCGTGCAGGAGTAGGCTAGGGGGGAATGCACCGCCGACAGTCGGTCAACCGGGGCCGACTGTCGGTAGCGTTAGTCGGGTTGGATTCCTTCCCCGCCGCTCTAACCCGTTGCACCGTAAGGGGTTGCAACCGATCCAAGACAAAGCCACAACCCCCCATCCCCCCCCAAAATTTCGATATGGATATTGTCATATCACCTCCTGGATTTTTTTCACCCTCTCTCCCCCGTATGTCGCTTTCCGCCCGCATTCCGCCCGCCTGCGTTTCGTCGCCCTGCCAATCCGACTGGCGTTGCCAACTAGGCCCCCGCGTGTCGCAGTGGCGTCGGTGCCTAATTTGCTGTGCGGCCGCCCGATAGGCGACACTAACCTGTAGACTGATCTTTTCTCCCCCGAGGTTCTATCCCATGGGCTGTGCCTGCTGTGGTTGCCTGTGTAATTGCTCCGCCAGTACGATCCAGCCTGATGCCACCGTGGAGTTTGGGGCTGGCTGCAACGTCATTTGCGATACCGGCGACCTAGATGGCGACCTGGTGTGGGTTAATCGCTCTCAGTTGAGCAACAACACCTGCTACTACCGATGGAGCCTCTCTCCTACCTGTGAGTGGTCTAGTGGTCCGGCAACGGTTACGAGCTTTGAGATAAGCTGCAACGGCATTACGGCCGATAATTGGACCGTCAACCTTATTGCGTACAACGACGGAGGAACGCTGACCGGCACCGTGGCCACTACCTTGTGTCAGTCCGCTGGTAGTCTGACAGGCACCATCGTCTTGGATATGAAATTACTGGGCGTCTCTACGTGCGCCGCAACAATTACGGTGGGCCCATGACGCTTGTCCACATGGTCTGGCTAGGCGAGGGCATGGACTTCGCGGCGGTGGAGCGAGCCGTCAACGCCGGGGGTGAGGTACGCCTGTACACTGACGACGAGGTGCTTATGCCCCAATGGCGGTGGGCATACGATACGCTTGCCACGGTTCCTCAGATGAAAAGTGATCTGCTGCGACTGTCGGCACTTCGGCGGTACGGTGGACTGTACCTAGACTTTGACGTTCTGATCCGAAAGGACATAGACGAAATCGTTAAGGGCTGGGACGGGTTTGTTGTCCCGACCATGTGCCACACGCTGTTTAAGCCGGGCGACATCCAGTACTGCCCCGCGGACTGGCCACACTGGGACCGAATCGATGCCTTTATTGCCGCCTGCACGGATGAAAAGCCGCCATACTTGCTCTTCACGCACGTAATGTTCGACACCATGTTCGACATCGTCCACCCACTAGACGACTGTGATCGCTTCCCCACCAGCCAAGACGTTGCAACCGACAACGCGGTGGTCTGGCGTGGGTTCGCATCTACCAAGCACGGTCCCGGCACCAAGCTAAAGGCGTTACTGGCAAAGATTGGTATCGTCCCCGCCCCAGGCTGCGCGTGCCTCAAACGTGCAGCACACATGGACGCTATGGGCTCCGAGTGGTGCGGACAGAACATCAATGAGATTGTTGGGTGGCTACGCGAGGAACACAAAAAGACCAAGACGGTGCTTCCGTTCATTGACGCCGTGGCTCGTTCGCTCGTTAGGCTTGCCGTTCGGTTGTCGCGGGACACTAAAAGATAGGAGACACCAACCTTTGAGGTGAGTGATGGATAAAGAAGGCGATAAAGTCCGGTCGTTGGTTAAGTCGAAGGTGAACGCGGCGGGTAACTACACCAAACCAGAACTCCGCAAACGAATCTTTGAGTCAGTTAAGGGTCGGGCAACGCACGGCACCGACGCTGGTCAGTGGAGTGCCCGGAAGGCCCAGCTTGTGGCAAAGGAGTACAAGGAAGCGGGTGGTGGATACCGTGACTGACCCGCATGGTGACAGAATACGACAGCTCCGTGGGCCCCAGCAGTCACTAAAGGACTGGACCGATCAGGAGTGGACAACCAAGTCGGGCAAGAAGTCGTCCGAAACAGGGGAACGGTATCTCCCGAAGAAGGCGATTGAGAACATATCAGACAGCGAGTACCAGCAGACCAGTGCCGCCAAGCGAGAGGGCATGCGTAAGGGCGAGCAGTTTGTAGCACAGCCCAAGAAGATCGCAGACAAGACCGCCCGGTATCGCTGACGCACAAAGACAGGAGACCACAATGAGCGACTATGGCTTTATGGACATCTTTGGTCCGGGGGCACAGGCACGCAACCTATACCAGATGGGCAACGAGATAGAGGACGCACACTCGGACGAGAACCGCAGTCGCGTGATGCAGGCCCGAGAGGAACGCCAGCGACAGCACGAGATTGACATGGAGAACATTCGACACGCCCAGTTGCTGGAGCGACTTCAGGCCCAACAGCAAGCCGCCGCTAATGCGGCCTATAACCAACGACAGTCAGCCGGTCAGGACGCACAACGTAGTGGCGGAGCATTTACTCGGACCCTAAACAACCGCGGTCAGTGGGAGTACAGCTAGTGTTTGACTTTTTATTTGATGGTGAGTGCGACGAATGAGCGACAAAAGTGGTGACGCCGTTCGTCGTCTATTGCCTAACAAGCCCGTTCGCACGCCCAGCCACCCGACCAAATCGCACATGGTGCTTGCTCAGGAAGATGGCGAAGAGAAGCTGATTCGTTTTGGCCAGCAGGGAGTTCAGGGATCACCTGACGGCTCGGCTCGGAACGAAGCCTTTAAGGCACGACACGCTCAAAACATTGCCAAGGGAAAGATGTCCGCCGCTTACTGGGCCAACAAGGAAAAATGGTGAAAACAAATGCCAAATGACCCTCCACACATAATCCCACTGACGCCCGACCGCCGGTTCTTCAACCCGCAGCCCAATGCTCCCAACCCGCGTCTCATTCCGCCGGGCATGAGCTATACCTATATTGGCCACACGCCGAAAGACATGTATGACGATCCAGTGATGCGGGCTGAGAATGAAGACCATCGCAGATGGATGGACAAGGAAGAAGAACTTTACGGTTGGTCGCAAAAAATTAATAAGGAGATGCAAGATAACTTTGATCACGATACACATCGACAGTATCAGAGATTGATTGATTCCATTAGGGATGTTGAAGGTCACGCCGTGCCTAGCTCCATGCAAGTGGCGGATGAAGTAGATCGCTTAAGGGTTGGGGGCAGCGGCGATGCAAACGCAGCGGCGGCCATCCGAAGATTACTTGGCAAATAAAGTGAAATGATGAGGACCAATGCCAAATGATCCCGCCGAACGCGACCAGCCCGCCGAGGTAATCCGTCGCCTCCTAGCTGAAGCATCTCGCCTTCCTAAAAGAGAACTAACAAGCACGCAGGCCATGACGGCTTATCCTTGGGCACCAGGCTACCTGCTAAAGTCCCCACGTGAGTATGACCAAGACAACCGACGAGGGTATCTTCTGGAGGGACTACGCAAAGCCTACAACGGTAACGCCGAGTATGCCCTGCAAGACCTGAGCTACGGACGTGTCTTGGGGGCAGAAGCAGACAACTACCAAAGAGGACGCCCGGACTTTGACGGCAATGCACAAGGAAAGGCAGTTTTAGACAGTCCGTACTATAAAACTGGCGTCCTTGGAACCGGATCGCCTCTGTCAAATGCAGGCCAGTGGTTCATGGCCACGCCAGCGACGGTCTACAACGCCGGTCGGGTCTTAGGTGACGCCATTGCCCCGAGGTCACAAGGCCGAACACCAAGGCAGGACCTAGCCCGGTCATTCAACACGTTGCTCTTTGAAGCACCCGAGCAGTACGGTCTGGTTCCACGTGGCACAGGAACGACAGTGGACGTTAATGAGCGTGCACGCTTTGCCCGTGGCGAGGTTCCGTTTCATCAAATGGACCGACAGAGCCTATACGACATGTACAACAAAGCCGCCACTGAAGAGATACACCGCTCCCAGCCATCAGGCGAGCAGCACTTTCTTAATCAGGGCCTCCCCCCGTCAGTCGCTAAGTGGGGCGGACTGTTAATGGACTCTACGCTAGACCCAGCTAACGGACTTTTTGCAGCGGCCAAGCTGGCCGGTGCCGGTAAATCCCTACAGGCACTAAAGGTAATGGCAGGTGACTACGGCGTCCCCGCAGCACTCACGGCCGCCCCGTCCGTAATAGACATGCTAACCCCACGGCCAGCTTTCGGACAAGGTTACAGATAATGCCAAACTACGTAGACGCACTAGGCGATGCGGTGCGGCGTCTTTCACAGGCGGTCGGTAATGCAGATACGCCTGTAGTTCCCGCTCCCAGTCGGTGGTTTATACAGCCAAACCGCAACCCCGGCCCGCAACGTATGATTGAGCAAGTCTTAGCGACCACGGGACTTCCCCGAGAGCACTTTAGCTCCGGCGCGTTTATTGATCCAAGGACAGGCGAGGTTTTAGACGGTCAGTCGTTTGCTAGTGGCGCTATGTTTGTCAATCCAGAAACAGGTCGGCCAGCGTTTGGCGTATCCGACAAGATGGACGAGTACTCGCCAGCAGCCGGGGCGATGGTGGATGCCAACCTTATTCGTCGCCTGCTGTTTAAGCCCCTACAGCCCGCAACTGACTTGCCGTTCCTGACTGCCGTAGAGAGCGGCAAGCAACATCACTACGCGATAGGCGCAAGATACGAAAGCCCTGTGTTATTGAGAAATACTCTAACAGGCCCAAACCCGACACTACGACCTCGGTCGCGTGGGTCGGTGTGGGGCAACGAGCAGGTGGGAGAAATTGATATTCGCGGTAAGACACACCCGGTGTACAGCGAGATTCTGATTGCACCACGTGGCCAACCTCGCGCCGGGAAGCTGTTAAGGTACGTTGTCCCCGGTGCCATTGCCGCTGGTGGTGCGACTGTGCTTGGCGGCCTGTCAGGCGATACACACGCCGACGAGGAGCAATACTGATGGATAATGCCGAAATAATCCGCAGCCTACTGGGAACGCCAAACGGCTATGCCCAACCACCACAAGACGGCAGGGGCGAAAACCGATATCCGGTTGCGTCTGCCGATGAAGAAGGCCTAGACCCATACCTCAAAGTCAATCCGCAGGTGTCGGGCATGGCGTGGGGTGGTGGCATGAATGGCACCGATCCACAGAGCAGGAGGGCCATTGTATTAAATCCATATTCCAACTTAACTCCAAGGCAATCCGAAGCCGTCAGGCACAACGAATACATCCGCCATCAAATGAACGAAAGCGGTTGGAAGTCCAACTTTGCAATTACACCCGAGCAACAAGAGTGGAGCAAGAAGTTGGGTGCGTACGCCAATAACCCAGCGGCCTTACGAGAAACTATGATTGCGAGGTTGGCCACTGGTGATTTTGTCCCGGCACCAACCAGCGAACAACAACAGATCGCAAATACATTTGGTAGCCCAATGCCAGCAGGACAGGTCAAACGTGGAAACATTAACCTGTTTCGCCCGTCAATACCTAATCCCGAAGGTGGTGACAGCACTGTGCTTTCCGCAAGCTTTGGTATTGATGGCCAACAGGTGTTGCTGCCACTGGCAGACGAGGGCAGGTTCTTTAATGCCGATGAAGCAGTAGAAAAGTATCGCCGCACTGGGCAACATCTTGGCGTGTTTGAAACACCGGAAGCAGCCAACGCTTACGCGGATCGGTTGCATAAAGACTATGAAAGAGGTGTTTACGCCCTGCCAAAAGAAATCCCAGATCGTTCTTTGGGCTACTTTAGTCGTGATCCACAAGCGTACGGCGCACCTCCTCAGCGACCAGCGGTCATTAAAACACGCAGGACCACAGGAAAATACTGATGGAATACGCCGATGCCATCCGTGAGTTGATGAGAGGGAAACCATCGTCCGGCCCTCCACGTCAGCCCTTGGTGTATGACCTTGCAACAAAGGTGCTGTACGAAGGCATGAGCTACCAAGACGCCGCCCTTGTTTTGCTTCGTAGCAGCAAGAAGGGCACTACCCCAGACGACGCCCTGTACGAAGTCCAATCAGCCGCTCGGGACATGGTGAGCCCCGCCGTGTGGCAGTCCATGCACCCGGCGTACAGCGAGAGGCTCCACGGACGCTGGCAGCCCCCCGGAAAGCACACCCCCTGAAACAAAAACGGCACTGCCGGACATTGATTATGTAGAAACCTCCCCCGAAAGGAAAGCCACTATGTCAGACGAAATGATACAGGACGTGCAGCAAGAGACGGCACCCGTTGCCGACTCTCCCAGCTACGAGCCTGAGCAATCACGCGAAAACATCTACGACGCCTTTAAGGCCATGCCCGACTTCCAAGGGCAGGACGATATGAACATCGCCCAGAGCCTTTATCGTTCCCACACGGGAATGCAAGAGGCCCAGCGGCAGCTTCAGCAGTACCAGCAGGTTGTCCCGTACGCGCAGGAGTATCTTCGTAATCAAAAGGAGTTCACCGCTTGGCAAGCCAGCCAAGCCGCGGCCGCACAACCACGCCAGCCCGAGGCACCAAAGTGGTGGGCCCCTCCCGCTGTCAAAGACACGTGGAAGAGCTACATCGTACGCGACCCACAGACTGGCCGAGAGGTCATCTCCCCTGATGCGCCCTTTGACGCACAGAACGGCCTGCGGGAATATCAAAACTATACGGCAGACTTTGCCCGTAAATTAGTAACGGACCCAGAGAAAACTCTACAGCCGTTCATTGAGCAGATCGCCCAGAGCAAGGCACAGGAAATGGTCCAGCA
>Ga0181348_1000961_pt1 | contig 12625 bp, 12 predicted proteins | sample Su13VDMM110DN_FD_130092 | JGI IMG/M metagenome (GOLD analysis project Ga0181348, IMG submission 130092) | Freshwater viral communities from Lake Michigan, USA - Su13.VD.MM110.D.N | ecosystem: Environmental > Aquatic > Freshwater > Lake | place: USA: Michigan | collected 2013-07-16
GAAGGAGGGGAGGAATAAGGAAGAGAAGAGAGAAGAGAGGACCGAAATACATGAAATAGTATTTAATGGAAAAGGAGGATATAATTGGGAAACTATTTATGAAATGCCTATTTGGCTTCGAAAATTTACTTTCAATAAAATGAAAGAATTTTACGATAAAAAACAAGAAGAAGAAGATAAACAAAACAACCAATTAACTAATACCAGTGGTAAAGAATTAGCTAAACCTAATATACCACAAGCAAATACATATAATGCATCAGTGCCCACTAAATAGTGGGCATTTTTTGTCTACTCAATATTTATATTATATATTAAAATTGATATGGCTCAAAGTATAAATGATTTAAATAGAGAGATTGATAGTCTTAGAAAACAATTAGGGGAAAGAGCTCAATCTCCTTTTGATCAAAAAGATCTTCAAAAAGCTAAAGAAGCTTTAAAAGGTTTAAAAAGTGAACTTAGAGAAATGAATGACGATTTAAGTTATGTTTCCCAATCTTTTAAATCTATAACTGAAGAATTAAAAGGAGCTAAAGGTCAATTGAATTCCCAAATCAGCAGTCTAAATAAAATAAGTAGTATTGCGCGTCAAGTCTTAGAAGTTAGAAAAGGTGAAAATTCTTTATCTGAAAAACAACTTTCAAATCTTAAATTAAGAAATCAACGAGAAATTGATAATCTAGATCGTTTATTAAAGCAAAATGGTCTTAACAAGAAAAATAGAGCAGCATTAGAAGATCAAATTCAAGCCGCTAAGGGAGTTAATAATGCCTTTAAAGAAATTGAAGATACTGAAAAAGAAATAAATAAACAATTAGGTTTTGGCCCTAAATTATTAGGTGGTTTAGATAAGGCAATGCAAAAATTAGGTTTACCTAATTTAGGATTTGATGATGCTTTAAAGAAAACTAAAGAAATGGCTCAAGAAGCTAAAGCTAATGGAGAAGAATTTAACTCTACCAAAACCTATGTTAGTAATATTAAAGATAATTTAAAAGAATCTTTTACCTCTGCTAATTTATTACAAGCCGCTGGGGTAGCTCTAGTTGCTAGTATGAAAGAAGTAGATACATTGACTGGAGATACCGCTAAGAATTTTGGTATATCTTATAAGGAAGCATTGGCCTTAAATAATGAGCTTACTTTTATGGCTGTAACTTCTAATAATGCTTTTGTTACTACAAAGGCCTTAAATGAATCTTACACTCAAATTAATCAAGCTTTAGGTACTAATGGAGTTTTAAGTAAAGATATATTAATATCTCAAACTGAGTTAGTTAAACAAGCAGGATATAGTGTAGAAGCAGCTACAACATTATCAAAATTATCTTTAGCCACAGGTAAACCTACTAAAGAAATAGCTGCTAATTTTCTAGGTCAAGCAAAAGCCTTAAATCTAGTTAATGGTACTGCTATTAATGAAAAACAATTATTAGAAGATGTTTCACATTTATCTAAAGATACCTTAGCAACATTTGCTAGCCAACCCGGTAAATTAGCTGAAGCTGCTTATGAGGCTAGAAAATTAGGATTAGATTTAGAAAAATTAAAAGGAACTCAAAGTGCTTTATTAGATATAGAATCTTCAATAGCCTCTGAATTTGAAGCTGAAGTACTAACTGGAAAACAGTTAAACTTAGAAAGAGCAAGATATTTTGCGTTAACAAATGATTATGCAGGTTTAGCAAAAGAACTTCAAAAACAAGATATAACTAGAGCTTCATTTGCAAAAATGAATGTACTCCAACAAGAAGCTACAGCTAAAGCTTTAGGCATGTCAGCTGAAACAATGGGGGGGATGTTAATGGATCAAGAAGCCATGAACAAACTTTCAGGTGTTGAAGGTAAAACTGCTAAAGAAAAATTTGATAACTTAGTAAAAGAAGTAGGATTAGAAGAAGCTAAAAAACAATTAGGTGATGAAACCTTAGCTAACCAATTAGCATCGGCTTCAGTTCAAGATAGATTAGTTGCTATAACTGAAAAATTAAAAGAAGTATTTGTTAGTATAGCAGAAGTTGTAATGCAAATAGTTTCTCCAATTGTAGATGTTCTATCCCCAGTATTATCTTTTATAGGTCAAACTGTGGGTTTAATTGTAGAAGGATTTAAAACCCTTTTACCTGTTATAACCGCAGTAGTAGGTATAACTACATTATTATTTGCAAAAACCATAGCATTAGCTATAGCATCAGCCGCAAAGGGAGTATGGACAGCATTAGGAGGTATACCTTTTATAGGACCAGGTTTAGCAATAGCAGGTACTTTAGCTGCAGCAGGAGCTATTAAAGCTATAGCAAAACCCGCAGGAGATATTAACTCCCCATCAGATGGTAAGACACAAATATCTACAAAAGAAGGAGGTTTATTTGAATTAAGTAAAAATGATGATGTAGTAGCATTTCCAGGTGCATCTAAAGCATTTGGTAGATCAAATGCCCCACAATCTCAAGCTATTGACTATGATAAAATGGCTCAAGCCATGTCTAGAGTACAAGTTCAAACCAACTTAGACGGAGTTAATGTATCAAGAAAGTTACAAACCCCAATGGGTATAGCTACACGTAAACTATAATTTTTCAATATTTATTATAAACATTAAATTCAATTATTATGTCAATACTAGGCCAAGAAGTAAATTCAACATTAGGAAATGGGGGTAAAACTACACCAACTTCTACTGAACAACAAGTATCACAACTTCACAACGAATATTCAATTAATGGTAACCCAAACATTATGGATAAACCAGCTCCATCTAGATTAGATTTAGGAGGAGTATCACCTAAAGTACCAGGAAAATTGCCTTATTTGGATAACCTTCCAAGATAATTAAATGGCGTTAATAGATTTAAAATCGAACCTAAAGAAGTCTAATGTTTACAAAGACACTCCCGGCGGTGGGAATAGTGGTCTTCCTTACATAAAACAAGGATTACCTGAAGATTCACCAGCAGGAGAATACCTAGCTGGAGTCGCAAGATCTAGCTTGGATACTAACATTAGAGGGGGAATATATTCTACTGTGGCATCTACTGAAGATACTGTAAGAATATCTCGTTTTCTAAATGACTTTCCACGTGGTGCACTTTTTACTTCTAAACAAATTGGACTTCAAAAGTCTAATCCTTTAATTGAAACAGAACAAAGAGGAAGTACTATAAACACTCAAGTATACTCAAACTCAAATTTATTGGCTCAAGTAGCAAATCAAGGTACTGGAGTTCACGTTCCACGTGCAGGATTTAATACCAATGATTTATTACAAGACAGAAATAAATATGAAAAGATTGTTATCCAAAATAACAATGCTGGGCAAAACCGTTTAGTAACACTCTATAATTCTAAAATTAATATTGATTCTAATTCTAGTAATATAACATTAGATTTAGATAAATTAGGAATATCAAGTGATGAAAATACTTTATTTGATTATGTAGGTGGACCTGGTTCTTCTTATGGAGATGGAAATACTTTTATTGGAAGAGCTATAAATACCAATTCTTCTCTATCTACACCAGATGCTGGTACTATAGATTATTTAAACTCATTAGGGTTAACAGATTATATTAAAGTTAATCAAATTGGGGGATTAGTAGGTGGTTTATACCCAACAAGTCCAAATCTATTTTCTAAAAATTATAATGCTAATTTTGATTCGATTACAACCCCCGCATTTAATCCATCTTTAAATCCACCCCCATCAACTCCTTTATATAAATCAAATATTCCTTCTACTCCAACGACTAATTTTCAAAAATTAATCATAACAAAAGAAAATATTGATTTTGAGGAAAGTCAATTTCTTAAAACACAACAACCCAAATCTCGTTATCAACAATCATCTCCTGATTTTATAAGACCCGAAAAAGTACCTGAAGGGATGCCTGTTCCAAATCAATTTGGTAATACCATGGGTTATAGTGCTTTACTAAACAGTAAATTAGGTCAATTACAGGATTTTAGATCATCTTCAATTAATCCCAATCCCCTAGCTGAAGACTATAATGCCAATAAAATTAATATAGCTACCAGGGTAGGTATAGGTAATCCTGGGGCTAGAACCGATAGAAGTAGTTTTTATACTGAATTTAAAGAAGGGCAAGACAGAATTAATATGTCTCCTATTTTTAAAAGAGATGATACATCAGCTGTTGAACAAGACTATGAAAATACTCCAGGTGAAGTTAGAGATTTAATTAAATTTTGTATAGAAGCTATAGATAATGGATATCCTGATCAAACTAATAGAATGCACTTTAGAGCATTCTTAACCAATTTCTCTGATAACATCTCAGCAGATTGGAATGGTCAAAAATATATGGGTAGAGGTGAAAATTTCTACACTTATCAAGGATTTGGTAGAGAAGTAGGTTTTACATTTAAAGTAGCAGCTCAAGCTGTTGAAGAAATGGAAAAACTTTACCAAAAATTAAATTACTTAGCATCAACTTTACACCCAGATTATAGTGGTCAGGGTTTTATGAGAGGTACTATACATAAATTAACTATAGGAGAATATTTTTATAGAATGCCTGGTATAATTAAATCTATGAATATAACAGTAGAAGATAATTATCCTTGGGAAATAAAAATGAAACAGCCTGAACAAAGAGACGCTGCTGGAAACAATATACCCCCAGATAGAGATCAATTACAAATGGAATTACCTCAAATTTTAAATGTTCAAATGTCCTTTGCCCCTATATACGATAAATTACCACAAAAAGGTCTTAAGCAACCAATTATTTTATCAGATAAAATAGCTAATAATTATTTATCACGACCAAATTTTAAATTTAGTGAAAAGTAATTAAAAATTAGGCTCCATCAGGAGCCTTTTTTATCTTACATATTTATATCAAAACATAAACTATGCCAAGTAGATACCAATCCATTTCTACCATGAAATCCGATACGGGTATTACCTCAACTTCAGGTAAAACCATTTATCAACCAACTTATTATCCTTCTACTAATGCCAATATAAATGATAGTTATATTATTACAGGTGCAACAGATAGATTGGATTTAATTGCTAATGATTTTTATGGAGATTCAACTCTTTGGTGGATTATAGCTATGGTTAATGATTTAGAAGGAGATTCAATGTTTCCTCCAACAGGAATACAATTAAGAATACCAGCTAATGCTTCAGATTTATTAAATGCTTTTAATAAAGCAAATACTCTTTAAAAAAATTTATGGAAGCTAAAGACTATACCAATATAGCAGGTTCTCCTTTCCAACCTTTTGTTAAAAAACAAATTGAAGAAAGAAAAAAACTCGTATCAAAAGAAACTAGAACAAATTCTGATCTACAATGGTTAAACAATAAGTCATCTTGGATAAGAATTAGCTCAAATACTAATGTTCTAGATGAAAACCCCAACTTTATTGAAGCCGGAGATACTTTATCCAGAAGATACATCCTTCAAGCAGGTTTAACTGATCATAGTAAATTAGATCCTACTAAACCCATAGGACAAAATGACTCTACATTTACACCACGTTCAGGTTTAGGTCCTAACGGGGCTTATGGTTTGGGAGGAACTACTAGTTTTGGTTATAGACCGATGCCAGGTTTAACTTCATTATCCATAAAAACTGGAGGTAAGTTAGGTACTTTAAGAGAAGCAAGTTTTGAATTTACTTGCTACAATATGGAGCAGTTATCTATAATGGATGCTCTTTACATGAAATTAGGATTTAGTGTTTTAATAGAATGGGGCCATATTCCTTATATAAAAAATACTTATTCCTCTGACAATAAAATAGAAACTATCCCACAACCAATGGATTTCTATGGTATAGATACTAAAGAGGTTTTAATGAAAGAAATCCAAAAACGAAGAGTAGCTCATGATGGAAATTATGATGCAATGTGGGGTACTGTTAAAAACTTTTCATACTCATTTGAAGGAAATGGAACATTTGTATGTAAAGTAGATTTAGTTGGAGCGGGAGATGTATTAGAATCACTAAAAATTAATCAATCAGGGAATGCTACTGCAACATCCCCAACAGATACACCTCCAACCGAAGAAAAACAACCAGAATCCCCATACCCTGTAGTATCTAATGCTAATTTATCTCTTTTAAATCAAGCTTTATATAACATTTATATAAAAGGTTTAGTTGATTATGAATATGATGTAGCTATTGATAATTCAACTTCATATTTTGACATGTTAAGACCTTTCTTAAAAAAAAGAGAAGTTGATATAGGAACAAGTAATTATGCTACTACTACCCCAATAATAGTTCAAAAAGGATTCCAATTTTCTTTATTAACAGATTTAAATAAATCTACAGGAAATGGAGGGAATGAAGATGTACAAATCCCATTTATTCCTAATCCAGAAAGTTTTTATTCCCGTTTAATAATGGGGTACACAATTGATGGAGAAGAATCAACAGGAACATCTAAAAATGAAAAAGGATTAGAACAAGTTTATATTACCTTAGGTCATCTATTAATGTTAATAATGTCTAATGGATGGATGGACGATAAAGAAGAAAATAAACCAGATGCTAAAAGAAAACCTTATGTTTATATAGATATTAACACTGAAACTAACAGATGTTATACATTCCCTGGACATTGTTCTTTAGATCCTACTGTATGTTTAATAGCTTCTCAACAATTACCTTTTGGTATTAAAACATCCCTATTAGCTACGTTAAGGAATCATTATCCTTTTTATGATACTGAAAATCCTGGATATGGTGGTAAATTTATGAATACTTTAGTAAATGTAAACTGGGTAGCAGGTATATTAAAATCCCAACAAACTTCAAATCCTAAAGGAGACGTACCATTTGTAGATTTCATGCAAGATGTCCTTACAGGTATATCAAAAGCTTGTGGTGGATTTAATGAATATAGAATAGTACCAGATGATGATTCAAGATGTGTGAGAATATTTGATGATAAAAGATTAACTGAACCCTTAAAACCCGGTGATAAATCTCCTTACACTACTATTCCTGTATTAGGTAAAAATAGTTTAGTTTATAGTTTTAATTATACTTCTAAAATCTCACCTAATACCGCTGCTATGACAGTAATATCCGCTCAAGCCGAACCTGCTGGTTTAGGAGATGAAGCTTTTGCCTTCTCACATTTAAGTAAAGGTTTAACAAATAGAATATCCCCAGCAAGAAGTACTTCAACTTCAGATGAAAATGCTGAAATTGGTGCTGGTTCTGTACCTGATACAGGAGAAGATAGATATATAGAATTAAGAGATCATATCCAAAACATTTATGGGGGTTCAGGAGGAGAATTAACAGTTAAAGAAGCAGAAACCCAAAAAGATATAATATCTGGGAAATCAGATAATGCTGCTGTTACTACTGCTAGAATTTTATCATAATAAACAATAAAAAAATTTATGAGTAATTTAAAATATACATCCGATAAATTTGATTCATGTTTAAATACATATAGAGAGACTTTTACTAATCAAGATAATATTCCATCAGATACTAGTGGATCCCTTCAACAATATGACAATTCAGTAATCCTTCCTTTAGATTTCAGTTTAGAAATGGATGGAATATCAGGCATTATTCCTAATTCAGCATTTGAAATTCCACCTGAAGTTTTACCTAAAGCCTACCTAACAAAAAAGCAAGAATCAAAAATAGGTTTTATTTTACACACAATAGATCATAATTTTAATAATAATAAATGGACTACTAAATTAACAGGACAAACTATTAATTTAAGACTTGATCCATTATCTCCTGAAGAAATTGCAAAAAGAGAAGCAAATAAAGCTCAAACTAGTAATGATATAATAGCTATAGATAAGATAAATAACCAAAAATTCAATTCTCCATTTGTAATTCCTGTAGGATGTACTAAAGATTCAATTTCTCTATTGAAAAATGCTAACGTAGTTATTAACATTGGATTAATTGTTAATGCTCTAAAAGCAGTTGGTATAACCAACAAAAATGCAATAGCTGCAATATGTGCAATATCAGGTGGGGAAACAAGACTAAGACCACAAGCTGAAGGACATGTTTATTCATTAAAAAACATTCAAGGGGTATTCCCAAAGTTAACTACGGACCAACAAACAAGAGCTACTGCTAAAGGTATTACTAAAAAGGAATTCTTTACTATAGTTTACGGAGAATATTCCCCAGGAAGGATAGGAAATAGAAATAAAAGTGATGGTGGATTATATTATGGAAGAGGATTTAATCAATTAACAGGATATGGAAATTATGAAGCAACTAATAATAGCTTAATTAAAAAATTTGGATACAAAGGTAATATCTTAAAAAACCCCGACCTAATGAATGATCCTGATGTTGCTGCAAAAGCTTTAGCTATATTTTATAAAGATATAGTAAGAATAGATCAAAATGATGCTAACTATCTTACAAAAGCTTTAGTTAAAACAGGACATGATGCAAATGGTGGATACCAAAGAAAAGCAGATTATTATGCTTGTTTAATAAGTGATTATAAATTCTTAATCCCATAATTATGCCATACTATCCTAAATCACGAATAAGAGAAAACCAAATAGCTAACCCAGGCCAATTTAAGACAGCTGATGGGAAGGATTATACTGGGGCTTATTATACTACATTTGATGGTAAATCCTTTACAGGAGCAAATCCATATACCTTAAACAGCAGATCATTAACTCCTTACCCAACAGAGAAAACGAACACTACTCAAACAGGGAATGTAGAAGCTATTGCTTATAACAACCTTAAACCAACAAAGATAAATGCTCAATTAATTGATCCTACTCCTTTTACTCCTCGTCCAACAGACGCAGATTACAAAGCAGGAAAAATAACAAGATACTTGGCAAGACAAAGAAATGGTACTACATTCAAAATAGTAGAAATATCTCAACAAACCTATAATGATTTAACTACCAATAAAAATGGATCAAATTTTGCATTATGGAAAGCTATCTCTATTTTCTGGCAAATTTCAGGTCCACTCCGTAACGAAAGAATAAACAATATAACAACAAGAGCTGGTATAATAGATACTAATCAAAGAATACTAGATCAAGCAGAAAAGAGTTTTATCGGTATAAAACAATATCTAAGTGATTTACAACAGTTTGCACGAGTAAGCTAGGTTACCACATTGGATTTTATTATATTACACAAAAATAAAGGTTATGTTTTACTTAATAGAAAATACTGAACAGTTATCTAAACTTCATCCTTACGGAGATTGTTATATAAATGTTATCCCACTTTCCTCTCAATATCACCCTTTATTAACACAAACTTCCCTAATTTATTTTAAACAAATAGATTCAAAGGGATTAATATTTACTATTCATCATAGTGAAGCCTTTGCTGTAGATGAGCAAAAAGTAAAAGATTTTATCTTAAAACACAAAAATGTGTTTGTATTAGATAAAAAGATGACGGCTCAATTGTTGGGGGAAGAATTTTTAGATAGTAAAGTAAAAGATTTGCAATTGTTGTCACTATCCACATCCACCACCCCTCCGTATATACACGATTTTGATACTCATATACACACTCATTTCAAACAACTTTATGGAGATAAACCCTATTTAAACTCTATTATCCCAATTTCAAAACACTATCAAACTCAAGAAGCTATTTTTAGTGTGGTAAAGCATTTAATGTCACTTCCCGCTATAAACACGTATTATAACGACGAGTATGTTAAAGTGTACTATGGTATTGAAAAACAGGGTATCGCGTTAGATATTTCACTATTTAATGAGCATTTTAACCCACAGAACCCAAATTTCTCAATTAAGGATGATAAAATTTATACTCAATACAACTTATATAATTTTACTTCACGCCCCACTAATGCCTTTAATAACATTAATTTCGCGGCTTTAAATAAAACAAACGGCTCTCGTGAAGCTATCATCGCTCAAAACGATATGTTATTTGAATTTGATTATGAGGCATACCACCCCCGAATTTTAGGTAAATTGATAGGATACGAGTTTGATGAAGGCTCCATTCACACTCATTTAGGGCAAATGTATTTTAAGACAGATGTATTAACTCCCGAGCAATATCAAGCTTCCAAAGAATTAACTTTCAAGCAACTATATGGAGGAGTGTTTGAGCAATACAAAGATATCCCATTCTATGCCAAAGTTGGCCAATATACGGATAAAATATATAGAGATTTCAATTCTGATGGGTACATACATTTAGTAGGAGGGAGAAAATTATTTGCAAAAGATGTTATAAACCCTACACCACAAAAATTATTGAATTACCTGATACAATCAGGAGAAACTTATTATAACGTAAATTCTATAAAAGGTGTGCAGGAGTATTTGGCTACCAAACAGAGTAACATTATATTATACACGTATGATTCGATCCTAGTGGATTACCATAGGGATGATGGGAAGGAGGTATTGAGAGATATAAAAAGGCTATTAGAAGAACCGTTCGGGTTTAAAGTTACAGCAAAGTACGGAAAAAACTACAACAATTTAAAATAAGTTATGATAATTCAACATTCACAAGTTCCCTCACATATTTATTTGCAACAATCATACGAAAGTTCGTATGAATATTCAGATTATATGAACAAATTATTCTGCACATTCTCTAGTAAAGAGGATTTAGACGCTACTTTAGCTATTATACAAGGTCAATATAAAATCTTATTCAATAAGATCTTTATTCTATATATCAAATCAACAGAAGAGTATGTATTTACATACAACGTAGATTCAGTCAATATGACTAATGCATTATTAGATAATACTATTTTATTACATAGAAAGAAAGAATCAAATACTCTTTATACTATCAACGCCTTAAATGACTTAATCAAGTCTTTAAATGGAGGAGTACTAGATAATAAATTTCCAATTGATTGGAAAGAATATCAAAATTGCATCTTGTTAACTCACTCAGGTGATTTAAGAAAATTAGAAACAAAAATCTATAAAATAATTACACTATAAAAACATGGAAAATTTCAATTTAAAAAAATCAAAAACCTTCTTATTAGAAAGTGAGCAAATACAAGAAGGAAAAACAATTACCGCTTATAATTTTAAAGGAGAACCTATTGAAATAGATTTATCACTTATAGATACATTAGCTCAACAAATAGGACAAGCCTCGGGTTATGGGGATTGGCAAGAAAGAGTAAGTAACTTAGATTATAAGAGAGCATTACAATCTTTAGCAAAAAGGGTATTACAATTAGGGGACCTAGAATCAGATCCAATTAAATTTACAAAATAATTACACTATAGAAAACCTAAAAAAAATGGAAAACACATTTAATTTAAAACAATTCCTTGCTGAAGGAAAATTATTGAAAGAAGAATTTACCGTTAATTCTAACGAGGAACAAATTGAAATAATAGCTGATAGCGGAGACTACTCAGGATTTATAGAAGATGATGGAACTGTATCTTTTTCTGTAGTAGATGAAGATGAAGATGAAGATTTTACTGAAGATAATTGGAAAGGTATTTTAGGACCCAATCACGCATTTGTAAAAATTATAGATTCTATAGGTGGTCAAGTTGAAGCCTTAGGAGATTATGTTCAAATAACAGTAGATGCCAATAAATTAAAAGATTTAAAATAATTACACTATAGCTTGGATACCCAAGATATTTTTATTATATTTACGCATACACAATAAGTTTTAACCATTAAATTAAACAGTTATGAATTTGAATTTGATTCAAAGCAAATTAAGCGAGATGAACACTCCTAAGGGAGGATCTCAAAAAGCAAATGAAAAAGCATTAAGCTTTTGGAAACCTACAATTGGTAAGGCCCTAGTAAGGTTTGTACCATCAAACAGAAATCCTGAAAACCCATTTACGGAATTATATTTCCACTATGGTATAGGAAAAAGAACAATTATTTCACCAACAAACTTCGGTGAAAAAGATCCAATTATCGAATTCTCTAAAGAATTACGTAAAACTAAAGAACCTGAAAACTGGAAAATGGCTAAGAAATTAGAGCCTAAAATGAGAGTTTTTGCTCCTGTTATCGTAAGAGGTGAGGAAGAAAAAGGAGTACGTCTTTGGGAATTTGGAAAAGAAATTTATCAAGCCCTATTATCACTTGCTGCAGACGAGGATGTAGGAGATTTTACAGACATCATGGAAGGTAGAGACATGAAAGTTGAAACAGTAGGACCAGATAGTACAGGTACTGCTTACAACAAATCAACTATTTTACCAGCAATGAAAACTACTCAGTTGAGTTCAAACAACACTGAAGTAGAAAAATGGTTAGCAAATCAACCAGACCCAACTTCATTCTCTAAAAGATATACTTTTGATGAGATTAAACAATTTTTAGTTGAATTCTTGAACCCTGAAGAAGAAGCTCCTAAAACTGAAAACGCTGGAGATGATTTTTTAGCATTGCCTAAAACTCAAGCTGAACCTACACCAGCACCACCACCAGTAGCTAATAAAGCATTTGCTTTAAAACCTAAAGAAACAATCGCCGAAGACGAATTCGAAGATTTATTTAAATAATCTATGGCCAAACAAAAAACAGATAGCCTTTCCGGTAAAGTCGGAAAGGCAATTACTGGGACTTTCTCACTTGATAAGTTTAAAGCCGGTAAAAATTTAGGACA
>Ga0181348_1000963_pt1 | contig 12607 bp, 10 predicted proteins | sample Su13VDMM110DN_FD_130092 | JGI IMG/M metagenome (GOLD analysis project Ga0181348, IMG submission 130092) | Freshwater viral communities from Lake Michigan, USA - Su13.VD.MM110.D.N | ecosystem: Environmental > Aquatic > Freshwater > Lake | place: USA: Michigan | collected 2013-07-16
AAGATAGAAGGAGTATTATCATATAATGTAAATCCTGATAATATTACTACTCTTTAATATATTTATATAAGACAATTAAGTTATAACAAATAAAAATTATGAGTGAATTTAAATTACCTACTGAAGTAGTTGAATTGCCTTCCAAAGGTTTACTTTACCCTGAAGATTCTGAATTAGCAAAAGGTACAGTTGAAATTAAATATATGACTGCTAAGGAAGAAGATATCCTTACAAATCAATCATATATCAAAAATGGTACTGTACTTGATAAGTTACTCAAATCAATAATTGTGTCAAAAATTAATTTTGATGATTTATTAATTGGTGATAAAAATGCAATTATGGTTGCAACCCGTATTCTAGGATATGGTTCAGAATATTCTTTTGATTATTTAGGAGAATCTTATACTGTAGATTTATCTCAAATGGAAAATAAACCACTTAAAGAAGAGTTGTTTAAAGAACGTAAAAATGAATTTTTATTTACCCTTCCTAAATCAGGTAATGTAATTACTTTTAAACTTTTAACTCATAAAGACGAACAAGAAATTAATCGTGAACTAGAAGGTTTAAAGAAAATTAACAAAGATACTTCCCCAGAACTTTCAACTCGTTTAAAATATCTTATTACTTCAGTAAATGGAGACTATGAACGAAAATCTGTTCGAGAGTTTGTCGATGGGTATCTGTTAGCCCAAGATTCTCGGGCATTAAGAGAATATATTAAAGAAGTTCAACCAGACGTTGATCTAACTTTTTTTCCCGACGGGTCTGACAATAGAATCAATATCCCAGTTGGGGTTAGCTTTTTTTGGCCTGACATTTGATATAGCGGCTCAAGTTAGAGCTGCTTTATTCAAACAAATCCACGAAATAGTTTTTCATGGTAAAGGAGGATATGATTGGAATACAATCTATAACATGCCTGTTTGGCTTCGCAAATTTACATTTACGCAAATCCAAAATTATTATAAAGAAGAACAAGAGTCTATTAAAAATCAAGGCAAAAAAGGCAGTCAAACAGTAATTAATTCTGATGGAACTATTAAAACCCCAGAATCATTACAAAAAGCCACATTAAACTACTCCCAAAAATTTACTCCACCACCAAAAAGACCAGTAAGCTATAAATAGTCAATATTTATAACAAAATACTTTAGATGACTCAATTATCCCCAGCAGATCAAGAAAAGTTAAATAAACTTATTGAAGAAGGAAAAAAACTAGCTAAACAGTTAGGTGATGAATTGTCCTCAGCTAGTTTAGATAATATCAACAATGATTTAAATATTGCTGAACGACTGGTTCAAGGGTTAAGAGACGAATGGAAAGAATATACTAGTGATGTTGCTGGAGCAAGAGAAGGTTTTACTCGTATCGTTGATGAAATAAAAAACATGAACAGTGGTACCAAAATTGCCCGTTCATCTTTTAGTAGTTTAGCTAGTTTAGCACAAAAATTACAATCCCATCAAGAAGGTATCAATAAATTATCTTCTAAAGAAATAGCTAACTTAAAAAAACAAGCATCTGAGAGAACAAATGATTTAAAATTAGCAGGTAAATTAGCTAAAGATCAAATCAGATCCCTAGAAGCTAGAAATAATCTTTCTAATAAAGAACAAAAACAATTAGAAGAAGCTAGAATAGCCCATGCCAATATTACTCAAGAAATTACTGAAAATATTGGGTTTATTAAACAATTTAAGGCCCAATTAGACGAATCAGGTAAAAAGGCTAAAAATTTAGAAGATGCTTTAGGATTAGGGGGAAACGCCTTGCAAGGAATGCAAGATGCTATGAACGCATTCGGTCTTGGTGGTTTAGCAGAAAAATTAGGACTTGATGAAGCTAATGAAGCCATGAATGAAATGGCTGCTAAATTAACTAATAATGGTGAAAATGTTGCAACCTTAGGAGACAAATTTAAAATCCTGGGTGCTGGAGCAAAATCAGCATTTTCTAGTTTAGGAAAAAATCTTTTATCTCCTAAAGCATTGATGGCTGAAATCTATCTTGCTTTACAAAAATCAGATGAAGCTGCAGGTAAATTAGCAAAAGACTTTAATCTGACTTATTCTGAAGCTTTAGATACCCGAAGAGAATTAAGTAATATGGCCACTATGTCTGGAGATGTTGCTTTAAATACTCGTGCTCTTCAAGAATCAATGGTAGCCGTTGGTCAATCATTAGGCACTAATGCTAAGTTAAATGAAGCTGATTTAGCTACATTTACTAAATTACGTGAACAAGCGGGTTACACTAATGAAGAATTAGTAGGAATACAAAAACTTTCATTAGTAAATGGTAAAACATTAGAAGATAATACAAAAGAAATATTAGGTGGTGCCGAAGCATATGCCACTAGAAATGGACTTGTTGTAAATGAAAAAGATGTGTTACGAGAAGTATCCAAAGCATCGGCTTCATTAAAATTAACATTGGGTGGAAGTGCTGAAGCAGTAGCTAAAGCTGCAGTCCAAGCTAAACAGTTTGGTTTAAATTTAGAACAAGCTGAAAAAATTTCTCAAAGTCTTCTTCAATTTGAATCTTCTATTGAAAATGAGTTAAGTGCTGAATTATTAACTGGTAAAGAATTAAATTTTGAAAAGGCACGATCATTAGCTTTAGAAGGTAAAACTGCTGAAGCCGCTGCTGAAATAGCAAAGCAAGTAGGAACATCTGCTGATTTTGCTAAAATGAATGTTCTCCAACAAGAAGCTATTGCTAAAGCTGCTGGGATGGAACGAGATGAATTAGCTCAATCGTTAATAGATAAAGAATCCTTAGCTAAAATTGGATTTAAAGATGCTGCTGCTGCTAAAGCAAAATATGAAGAATTAAGAAAAACTATGTCTGCTCAAGAGGCCTCCAAAGCATTAGGAGATGCAGCTTTAGCTACCCAATATGAACAACAATCAGTCCAAGAAAGATTTACTCAAGCTACAGAAAAACTTAAAGAAGTATTTATTAGTTTAGCTGAACCTATATTAGCTATAATATCCCCTTTAGTAGATTTAATAACTAATATACTTCCTGCTGTAAATATTATATTACAGCCTTTAATTACAGGTTTTCAAATGATAGCTGATATTATAGGCTTTATTTCTCAAGGAATATCTATGTTTGCAGGATGGCTTGGAAAAGGTTCTGTTGCTGCTACTGCTTTAAAAGTTGTTTTATATCCTATTGCCGCTATTGTTGGAGTAATAGCTGCTGGACTTATTTATGCATCTCTTGCAATGATACCTGTAGTAGGTCCTGCATTGGGGGCTATAGCTGTGGCGGGAATGGTAGGAATGTTGGCTAAAGCTGCAATGGGTTCATCATCATCTGCTAAAAAAGGTAGTGATGTAATGTCTCCTGCACCTGGTGGTGGAGGTTATGGTAAACGTACTTTATTTGGTCCTGAAGGTGCTATCCAATTAAACGATAAAGATACAGTAATAGCAGGAACTAACTTATTTGATCCTGTAGATAATAAAGATACATCAATTAATCCACCTAAAAAGGTTGATGACATGATGTCTGCCCCTAAAGGAGCTATAACGGTTGCTAATAGTACTTCCCCAAAACCTCAACCAGTACAAGATCCAAACTCAGGAACCAATGCTCGATTAGATGCTCTAATTTCAGCAACTACAAAAGTGAATGCTATTCCAACATTGAAAATTCAATAATATCTAATATTTATAATAAAATAATTAATCATGGGAATATTAACTAAATTAACTACTGAAGGATCTATCTTTAGCGCACACGATGGAAATAATCCACCTGTAAACCCACTTGCAACACAGCAATCAAAATTGCATGTTGATGGAAATCAACCTGGATATTCATTGGATGGAGCAAACGCTAATACAGTAATTACTCAATATAATGGGTATGAAGACGGAACACCAAATCAAATTCCACTTCCTTCATTGTTGGATTTGAATGGTGTAACTCCAACTCAATACTTAGACAATTTACCTCAATAAAAATATTGAATGGGTCTTTTAATCAAATTAAAGAATGGGGACACCCAATTAAAATCACTTAAGTTTGGTAAAGACCAACCTGGTGGAGGGGATAGTAATCAACCTTTCATCAAAAAAAGTATAGACCAAGATTCAAAAAATCCTGCATTTTACAATGATTTCATTTTACGTGGCGGAATTGAAGCTCCTTTAAGCGCTGCTGAAGATGTTGTTCGTTTAACAAAATATTTTTTTAACACCAACAACCCCAGTGGATTTTTATTTACTGCTAAACAGAATATTCTTTCTCGTAGTGGTACTAAAACTGAAGCTTCTAGAGGTGTTGCATATCTAGGAGGTGGATTAAATGAAGGTGTTTATACTCCATTATCTACACTAGCAGAAGCTGGTGTAGGTTTTTTAGGTATCCACCTTAATAAACAAGGCATAGATCCTACAGGACTAATCCCATCCCTTTCTATTAAAAACTATCAGGATGCAATTAAACAAAACCAATTAATTGGACCTTTTAGACCAGATAGTAACCGATTAACTAGTTTATCCACTTTAATCCCTGAAAATAGATCAGCAAATAATTTTTCATTTGTTAAAGGGTATGGATTAAATGTAGGAAATTCTATAGTTTCATATACTGGAGGTTCTGATTCTGTAATTGGTATTGGAACCACAAATATAAAATTTGCTACTGATAATGCTGGTGTACCATTAAAAACACTTACTCCAAAACCAGAAGGTTATTTAACCCCAAACAAAACATATTTTGTTTCTACTGGTAGTGTTTACAAACCAGGTGAGTTAGTTAAAAATCCTGATAAATATCTAGATGACGAACTTACAAACCCTACACCATTAATTCCAAGACAAGATTTAAAAGATTATTTAGTAGGAAAAAGATACAAAAGTAAAGCAAATGATGAAAACTGGCAACTACCTATTAGTGCTAGTTTAATTTATAATTCATTATCTACCCAAAACATTCCAATCCAACAAACCCAAGATAACCCAAATTATCTTGTGTTAGGGTATGATTCATGGGGATATAATTTTTTCCCTTCTATATACAAATCTGGTACTTTAACCCCAATAGATAACTTTAAAACTTATCTCACTAAAAATAGTACCTACCAAACTAAAATATCGCCCTCAGATATATCATATTCATCGTCTATTAGCCAAAAATTAAAAGATTTTGGACGTCAACTTATTACGTTTCCTCAATATAATCTTGAAGTAAAACATAACACTGGAGTTGATCCTACTAAAAAATATTTAGGATTTTATTCTTCATTTAATACTTTAAAAGTTGATAGTGGAATAGCTAATGAAGATGAAGATAAATGGAAAGATCTTCAAAGTAAACCGATAGAAGGATATTTAGCTAACCTAAATAAAAATGCTGGTGATTATGAAGAAGCTGATGGAATTAAAACATTAAATAATCCATATAGAGTAGGTGGTAGAGGTATTTCTTTTGATTTTCGTTTAGTAGATAGAAAAAAACGAGGTTTTAAAGACTACCCAACTCCATATGATTACATTACTAACGGAGGCTCAGACTATTCTACAAGTGGATCCCTTGAGACTTTAGATAGAATTTATTATAACTCTTCAGGCTCTAAAAGAGAATCAAATTCTATAGCTAGCGGAAATGATATAATTAAATTTCGTATTACTATAGTTAATCCAACATCTCCATCTGATAGTAGTAACACTCTTAACTTTAGAGCTTACATAGATGATTTTTCTGATTCTTATGGTGCTGATTGGGGTTCACAAACTTACATGGGTCGTGGAGAAAAATTCTACAAATACAATAGTTTTACCCGAGATATAAGCCTTGGATTCACTATTGTAGCCGACAACTCTTCCAGTTTAGATACAATGTACTCCCAGTTAAATGCATTAGCAGCTTCAATTGCTCCTACATACACTGACGCAGGATATATGGCAGGTAATTTGCATAGGTTAACAGTTGGTGATTATCTTTATGAACAATGGGGAATTATGGGTGGATTTACTTATGAAGTTATACAAGATTCTCCATGGGAAATAACCGAAGGAAAACAAGTTCCCATGTATATTAAAGTATCCGGGATTAAGTTTACTCCTATTCATAACTTTAGACCAGCATCATACTTTAATGGAACTAATAAATATATTCTCCAAAACGTAACAACTAATAATAGTTAAAAAATAATGTCTAGATATACATTTATTCCTTTTATTTCAACCCCTGAAAAACCCGAAAGAAGATATATTAATGTTAAGTATCCTTCTATCCCCCGTGGTTCTCAGGACATTTATGTGTATGTTACCGAAGGTGATAGATATGACGTTTTAGCCCAAACATATTATAATGATTCTACTTTATGGTGGATTATAGCTCGAGCTAATGCTACTATATCACCTACTGATTCTTTATATCCTTCCCCAGGAGCTCAAATACGAATTCCTAGTACTAATAGAATTTCAATTATTCTCGGTGAATATGAAGAAATAAATAGAACTTTATAAAAAATAGTTATGGCTAATATTATAGGTGAACCGTTTAAAAATTATGTCGCAAAACAAATAAATGTCCGACAAAGAACCCATGGTTCAGGTACAGATGGTACCCTCCGCACACCCAATCAAATTACCTACTTAAATTCTAAAACAGCCTGGATAAAATTAGCCTCAGGAATAGCTATTTCTGGATCTACAGACTTAACTAAGGAATTTAGAAAACTCCCTACTGACTTAACAAAAGGAGATAACTTAGCTAGAAACTATATCTTATATGGTGGGGTATCTTCATTACAAGATGGTTATCTAAAACAAAGAGGTACCTATTCAGATGCTAATAATGTTTGGGATTATCTTAAAGGAACATACAATGTCTCAGCTAAAACCACAGATAATAAAAATACGGGTGATTTTGGTTTAGCTCCTATGCCTGGTCTTATTGGAGCAGAAATAAAAAGTTTAAATCGAGGTTCGATAAAACGTGCTGAAGTTACTATTAAATGTTATACACCTGATCAATTCCAAATTATAGATTTACTTTATCTGCGAATAGGGTATACTATGTTTTTAGAATGGGGTTGGTCTCCATATTTAAGTGATGATGATGAACTTGTAGCAAATTATACTACATTAATTGAATCTGAAAAGGGTTTTTTCTCTGACCAATGGAAAGACAAATCTTATGCCTCTTTCCTCCCAGCAATAGAAGCATATAGAAAAGGAAAAAAAGGGAACTATGATGGATTACTTTGCAAAGTAGTAAACTTTAGTTGGACATTTGCTCAAGATGGATCATATGATATTACTCTAAGTCTTATAAGTTTAGGGGATGTTGTAGAATCGTTAAAAACAAATATTGCTCCATCAAAACAAATGAACGAATTTATTAATCAATCTTATTCTCTTTATAACAATAAAGATTCTGAAGATATTTCAATAATTCCTTCTCCTGCAGATAATATAATTTCATCATATCTTTTTCTTCAAAAATTATATTTAGACAAAGATAATAATCCCGATGGAGATGGAAAAAGTGCAGATGAAAGAGCAGATGTTGATGGTTGTGATGTTTATTCTACTATAAATGGAACTAGAATCCCATTAGCTGGACATTTTGTTATTCCCCCAAAAGATGGAGTTATTTCTCTTCCTGAAGGAATTACAATTTATTCAAGAGAATTTGATAGTGAAGGAGAAGCTTTAACTTATGCTAGATCTACTTACTCAAACTATACCCAAGTAAATAACCTAGGTGATGTAAACACCTCAGAAAAAAATGTTTGGGCAGTAGTTAATGTAGATGGAGATTATAAAGTAGTAGCAAAATCATATCCATCATTAGAAGCTGCTGAAACTAATCAAAAGAAAAAAGATGTAATTTATTTAAATTACAATAATGGGGAAGATGATACTGATTTTATTAATGACTCAGGGTTTTATATGAGGTTAGGTCATTTACTTGAATTTACTCGTAATTTTGTTCTTCCTAAAATTGATGGAACCGAACAACCTATTTTAGATATTGACTATGATACATGGTCTAATTTAATGTATGCAGTTCCTTATCAAGTTTCTTTTGATCCTAGAGTTTGTATTGTAAATGGAGGAGAATTAATAAGTAAAAAAGATTTCTTTCCAACTTTAGCAGGATGGAAAAATACTGAAAAAGGATATGCCTGGGTTATGAATATCTATGTTAGTCATAATCAAATCCTATCTAGTTTAAGCAGTAATACTGATGAAAAAGGTAATGTAGCCCTATTTGATTTTCTTCAAAACTTATGTGAAGCTATAAATAAAGCTATGGGTGGAGTTAATAACTTAGAAGTTACATTAGATGAAGAAATTAATACATTAAAAATAATTGATGGGAATTACACTTCTACAAACGTTAAAAAATCATATGAATTAGAACTTTACGGTTATAATCCAAAATCTAAGTCTTCTAATTTTGTTAGGAATTTTACTTTAAAAACTGAAATTACAAACGATTTTGCTACCATGGCTACTGTTGGTTCTACAGCAGGAGGTTATGTTAAGGGAACAGAAAACACAATGTTTTCTAAATGGAATAAGGGTCTTATAGACCGCTGGAAAGAAAAATTAGTTCCCGGAGATAAAGCTTCTAGAGAAAAAACAGGTGAAGTAGCAGAACCTAACTCAGAATACAAAGAAAATATTTGGAAACAACGACTTTCAGCATTTGGGTATACTTTATTAGATATAGAATCTTGGAATATATCAACTACTTCCGGAGATACTGCCGGTTTAAGTGACGAGATTATTGATAAAAACATAGCCATAGCAACAGAATTTTATAAATATGTTCAGCCTGAAATTCAAAAAGAAGTCCCTAAATATGGTTCCCCCCTTCAAGGATTTATCCCTATTAATCTCTCCATAACCATGGATGGAATTTCAGGTATAAAGATATATAACGCATTAAATGTTTCTACTAGATTCTTACCTAGTAATTACCCAGATTCATTAAAATTTATCATTAAAGGAGTTAATCATTCTTTAAAAGATAATGATTGGGAAACAAATATTGAAACTGTAACTATTGCCCAAAACAAAGAGTAATGAGTACTACATCATATTCTAAAGTTTTTGATATTGTAACCAAACTTATAGGAAGTGAAGGTGAAGGAGAATATACTGCAACTCCTTCTAATAGAGGAACCTCTACTGCTCCGTCTAAATCAAATTCAAAAGTATCTGCTGTAACCGGGGAAGAGAAAAAGGCAAATATAAAAAGAATAGCAGAATATCTTAAATCTATTGGTATTACTAGAGAAGGTGCATTAGGATTAATTGGTAATATTTTAGGTGAATCCCAAGCTAACCCAAAAGCCTCAGAAAGAAATTCAGCTATTGGAGGTAAAGGAGGAATAGGAATAGTTCAATGGACTGCATCTCGTAGAAGAAAACTAGAAGAAGCAGCAGGAGGTAATATTGAAACTCGAAATGATCTTAATTTTCAACTTCAATACCTTGAAAAGGAACTTAAAAAATCCTACAAATCAGTTTATAATAAACTTACAACAAGTACATCCTTAGAAGAAACCACTATATTTGTTCTAGAAAGATTTGAAGTCCCCGCAACCTACTTAACCAGAAAAACAAATCCAGATGCGTATACAGCTACTAAAGATAAAAGAATTAATTACGCTAAATCCATAATATCTATAATAGACGAAGTATATAAAGATTAATGGCTCTTATAATCACATATAATAGAATATTTGATATTATAACTAAGCTTATAGGTAATGAGACTGAAGGAGAATATACTGCAAACTCCTCAAGTGCTCCATCTAAAAAAGGTTCTTCTCTTGTTAAAGTAGATCCTTCCCAAGTAGTAGACAAACACATTGACATCCAAGTTAAATCAGAAACTGATTCTGATCTTGAAAAATATATGAAAGAAACAGCAATTAACTGGTTTAGTGTAAACGCTGAAACCCATGGTGCATGTGGAGGTGTTACTTATAGATTAGCTAACATATTAGCTGAAAAGTTACGTAAAAGAGAAATCGATAACGAGTTTGGAAACGATGCTCACTCCTCTGTCATAAGAAAAAACTTAAACAATCTAGGTATCTATAAAGCAGAATCTCTTACCCCTGTAGGACAAGGCTTAACTGATGCTCAATACGCTGCAAAAGTTAATGCAATCACCTCCCAAGCCAATTATGGTGATGTATTAGTTTACTTTGCCCAAGAACCCCCAGTATCTGTAGATGGAAGTGCTAAATACCACGCCCAAATATATACTGGAAATTTATATGAAGGAAAACCAGATTCTTATGGAGATATAGGTGTAGGTTGGACAACAGATAATAAATCTAACTATGGAGCTAAATCCGTATACCGTAGTGGAGGAGGACACCCTTGGACAATATATTGGTTTAGAATCAAAGACGAATATAAAGGCTCAACAACCTCAGCAACAGTTCAACAATCAGGTACAGATAAAAAAGATAAAGAAACCCTAGAAAAATCCGCATCAGCATTTAATTCTTTAACATATAGATTAGCTATTATCTACAAACTTAAAGATAATTATGGACCTGCAGGTGATCCTCTTTTTGAAAGGTTTAAAGGTACTTTTAGTGATGAAAAAAATAAAGCAGTTGCTGCCGTTAAAAAGTGGGGAGGTGAAGAAAACCAACAAGCCAAATACAGACAGATGACATATGATGATCAAAGTGAATATCGTAAATATTTATCTAAGTTATATGTCGCTACTAGAGAAGGAAGTGGAGAAATAACTTTTAAATCCAAATATAATAAAGGTGTTCAAGATAAAACAATAAATGCTAACTTTTAAATATGCCATACTATCCGTTATCCCAAATAAAATCTAATCTTTATACCAATGGTGATGAATATGTTTTGTCTACTAATAAAGAAAAATACACGGGATATTATTATGAGATATCTAATGGGAAAAAATTCACAGGTAAAACTCCACAAGATGGATCTAACATTCAACTTATAATTAACCCTGCATATTCTACTAACAATGAAATAATATATGATAAAATAAATAACCAATCATATATAGCCTATGAGTTACCAACAGCAGGAGATAATTTTACAGCCATAGAGTATGCTAACCTAACCCAAAACACCAAACCTAGAATATTACCTACTCCTAATCCAACCACCCCAACCCAACAAGATTATACTACCGGAGTATTTACAAGATATTTTTGCAAGAAAAACAACGAAAACATCTATTTTGAAATAGACAAACAAACCTTTACCCTCTTATCATCTAATTCCCCCCAAATAGCATTTGACCTATACTCCTCAGCTTTAACATTGTGGTATCTTATAGGTAACAAAGACACAGTATCCAAAGCAAATAAAGGTTTAGTTGATAATATAGAACGTACTAAAAATTGGTACGGATTTTCACAATACTTTAGAAATGATTTCTTAAAATATTATCTTTCATCAGACATAAATAACTTGTACACTTCAGGTGGTGAATTTACAACTAAAAATGGACAAAATTATATTGGATTTTATCATATACATAATGGTACAATACCGATGGTAGGAAAAACTCATATAAATACCCCTCACGATGTTTTACTTCCAATTAAAAAATCTCAACCTATAACTCAAAACACTAACAGCATAATGTTACCAACTTCCCCAAACATTCCAAGTGGAGGAGGAAGTTCTATAGGTGGAGGAGGAAGTTACTAATTTAAACTTGGAATTGTAAAATATAGTTTGTATCTTTAGAGCATGTATTGGCTCATAGAAGATATTGAACATATAAAAACCCTTTGTAGCATTAAGCACCAAATAGCTTATGTTGACATAATTCCATGTTCCCATAATCTTCATCCTGTTGAAAACGAGGTATGTGCCGTTTATATTAGACCAAACAACGATACAAAAGGGTATATTATTGCTATAAACCATAGCGAAACAATAAACTTTGATTTAGGGGAAGTAGAAAAGGTTTTAAACAGTATTGAAAATATTTATGTAAGAGATAGAAAAGAATTTTTACATTATTTCCCTATTAAGCACTGTTACCAACCACCACCCTCCTCCCATACGTATATACCTCAATTAACACAAGCTCACACACAGTTATACAATAGGTATCCGGAAATACAAAATTTAAATACAATTGTACCGATCGTAAAACACTATGAGGTATGTGAGCAAAACTATGCTAATTTTGATACCTTAAAGGTAAACCCGTTTTACAATAAGGCGGCATTGGTGTTCAATCAACTAGAACGAGCGGGTATAAAAGTAGACCAAACCAAATTCGAGCAGTACTACGACAAAGAAGTAAACGAGTTTATTTACACGCAATATAATTTAAACACATTAACCACAAGACCTTCAAACGCATTTGGAGGTATTAATTTTTCAGCTTTAGATAAAAACAATGGAGAAAGAGAATGTTTTATACCGCGCAACAATTCATTCATTGAAATGGATATTTCTGCTTATCACCCTACCCTTTTGGCTAATCTACTTGACTACACTTTTGATAGCAGTGATATCCATGGTAGTTTTGCTAAAATGTATGGAGTGGATTACGCCAAAGCAAAAGAGATCACATTTAAACAAATTTATGG
>Ga0181348_1000965_pt1 | contig 12607 bp, 12 predicted proteins | sample Su13VDMM110DN_FD_130092 | JGI IMG/M metagenome (GOLD analysis project Ga0181348, IMG submission 130092) | Freshwater viral communities from Lake Michigan, USA - Su13.VD.MM110.D.N | ecosystem: Environmental > Aquatic > Freshwater > Lake | place: USA: Michigan | collected 2013-07-16
AAGAAACCACTGTGGCCAATGTGGGTGTGTTTGGACTCAGCACACGCAAGACACTAGTTGGCTTCAGCCTGTATCTAGGCAACACCTCTGGTGGCACAGCAGGCAAGACCATGAGCGGCAACGCTTATGTCACAGGCCTGGCCCCTACAGTGAGTGCAGACTCGCCTGTATGGGTATCACCAATCTCATTGACTGTGACTGGTGGATACACAGTAGCTTAAACATTACTGTCGAAAAGAGGGGCTCACAAGGCCCCTTTTTTTGTTTACAATAAATAACAAAGGAGATTTATGGATCTGATAGACCAAAAGACCGATCACGACCTTGTGAAAAGTCTGTTAGCAGAAGTGGCCAAGGCCACAAATGAACTACGTTGTGCTCAAGGCGACGTTACCAAATCACAAAGCAGATTGCAATTTGCACTTGTTTTGCTGAACAAAATGATTGAAAGACAGGAGATCAAATGAAGTTATCACAATTGGCTGCCAAGCCGCAACTGATTCGAATCGAATTAGACACCCCCGAGATAGTAGAACAATACCGAGACACCCTGGAGTTCTGGGTCTATGACCGTCAGGACATGGAAGTGTTTGTGAAACTGGCCACGCTGGATGTCAACAACTTTGAAAAACTCACAAGTCTTGTGAATGCAATGATTCTTGATGACACAGGTTCTCCAGTGGTCAAGGATGGACTCACACTGCCCAGCGATGTGCTGATGGCAGCGATTCAGAAAGTGATTGAAATCCTGGGAAAGCCTCAGAAGTCGATTTCAGAGACCCCAGCAGTGAAATGAGTCTTACGTTGACCATTGATTCAGTTTGCAAACGCTATGGCCTTTTGCCTAGCGAATTCATGAATCGTGGCAACAGTCTTGACCTTTACGTTGCTGATATTGCTCAACAGTTTGAGACTTATGTGCATAACAAACACATGAACAAGAACATGAACTCAGCTCCAGAAATTCCGGAGCTGAGTGAAAGCCAAATGATGTCCATGTTAGAACGTGTAAGGAAAGAAAAATGACAGTAAAATTCACAGTCGATACTAGACAGTTCAGCAAGATGATCGGCCTTGCTCGAAGTCAAGTAGATACAATTCAGACAGAAGCCTACCAGTATTTCCGCGATCACACTCCCATCCGATCTGGAAATGCTCGTAGGAACACTGTGCAAAAAGGTTCGGCCATTGTGGCTGCTTATCCTTATGCAGGTAGACTGGATGAAGGCTACAGCCGACAGGCACCTGACGGTATGACTGAGCCCACAGTAAACTATATTGAAAAGACTCTGATACCTCAAGCAGTGGGGAGAATAAATCGTGGCAAGTAATATTTCAGTCACGCTTGTTATTGACAACAAGCAATACATTGCAAGTTTAAACCAAGCAGATCGTGCTACCACAAACTTTGCCAAGACCACTGCAACCACTGCCAACGCAGCCACAACCAGTTTCAATCGAGTAAACGCCAGTGCGGGTGCTCTACATATAGGTCTGGGACGCCTGGCCACAGCGGCCACAGGTGCAGCATTCATTGGTCTTGCTGCCAGTGCAATCACTCTAGCAGATGCTGTAGACGATCTCAGCAAGGCCACCGGCTTCACCATTGCCAGCATTGTGGGCTTGCAAGGTGCTGTCAAGGGCTTTGGCATCAGCATGGAACAGACCAACAAGAGTCTGGGCTTTTTCTTTACCAAGATTGATGAAGCCGCCGAGGGTGGTGCCAAGGCACAGGCCACATTCAATCAACTGGGTATTGACCTAGGTGATCTTAGAACACTCAGCGAACAAGGCCTACTCAACAAGGTAATTGAACAATTGGCCTTGTTGCCACAGAGTGCTCAGAAAACTGCCATTCAAGGCGAACTGCTGGGCAAGGCATTCCGTAATGTGGTTATTGATCCTGCTTTTGTGGCTGACCTCAAAGCCGGTGAAGGTGCTGCAGGAGAAATGGCAGAACAAATTGCACGAGCCGCAAGACTCAATGATCAATTTGAAGCCAGCATGTTCAAACTCAAACTGGCATTCTTGCAGGCGTTTGGTCCCATCATTGATGGCATATCAACTGTGGCATCAGCACTGAGCAAGATGCCAGGTCTGATCGAACTGGTAAGCATTGCATTATTGGCCATTCCTGGCATAGCGGTAGGCCGTGCCATTGTGAGTGGCTTGAGTTTTGCTGTGAAAGGATTCAATGTATTGCGTGGTGCAGCAACCGCTGCTGGTGCTGCAATGAAAGGTGGCCTAGCAGGTAGTGCCAGAGGTGCTGCTGGTAAGAATGCTAGAGACGTAGGCAGTTTTATTGGTGCTGCTGTGCCTGTTGTTGCTGGTGTTGCCGCAGGTGCTAATGCAGTGCTGGGCGGTGGATCAGGCAAGGCCAGCGATGCGGCTGCGGTAGCAGCAGGCAAGGAAGCTGCTGCACAAAGACAAGTTACTGATGCACTGGCAGGCAAACGTGCCGAACTCAATGCAGTATACACTTCGTATCTCAAAGCCAACCAAGCTCAGATTGATACTCTAAATCTTGATTCAAAACTCATAGGCAAATCAAAAGAATTTGCTGATGCAGAGCGAGCCAGAGCCGATGTGCTAAAACGCAGTGCAGACGAAATACAAAAACTCGAGGCCCAAAAGGCCCAGATGAATGAGAATGACAAGAAACTGGGACTTGGCAAGGTCTATGATGAACAAATTGCCAAGATCCGGAGTGTGCAGGCAGCAGAAGCAGAGAAGGCCGCAGCGGCAAGTGAAAACAACAACAGACTGATCACGCTGGACAAGATGCGTAATTTTGAACTGAGTCAACAGGTCAGTCTCAATCAGCAACTGGCCACCTTGCAAGACAGCATTGCAACACAGATGTTGCCAGAAATCGAAAAACGCTACTATGCCATTGGTGCTGCTGCCAAAGCCTCGGCAGCTGCAGAAATTGCCGCAGAGGAATCTCGCCTGGGTCGCAAGCTGAACACAGCCGAAATAGAAAACTACTACAAGATAGCAGCACTGGGTTCAGAAAAATTAAAACAAAAACAACTGGAATTGTTGCAGGTTGAAAGCAAGCGTAGCCTGGTGTTGTTTGGTATCAAGGCACAGATTGACAGTGAAAACAAACTGTTGAGCATTCAGGATGAAATGGCCAAGCTGACCTTGCCAACCATTGAACAAAAATACTACGACATTGCAGCCGCTGCGAGAGACACAGCCAAGGCTGCAATTGAAGCACAAGAAGCAACACTGGGTAGAAAACTTGACCCTGCAGAAGTCAAAGCCTACTATGATGCAGCCTCAGCAGGCAGTGCTAAACTGGCCCGGCAGACCAAATCATTGTATGATCAGTCAAGAACATTCAGCACAGGCTGGAAAAAAGCATTCAACGAATATCGAGACGCTGCCACAAATGCAGCCTCTGCTGCTGCCAGAGTGTTTGAAAAGTTCACTAGTGGACTGGAAGATGCTCTTGTGGACTTTGCCAAGACAGGCAAGTTTGAATGGAAGAACTTTGTGGCCGACATGGCTGAAGAACTACTACGCAGTCAGATCAAACAGACCATTGCTGGTCTAGGCAGTGCGTTTGGTCTCGGTGACCTGTTTGGTGGCGGTGGAGGTGCACCTGGTGACACACCCAACAATCCAACCTATGCTTATGTTGTGAACGGCGGCGACATGGGCGGTCTCATAGGCAGCATGGCCGGAGGCGGAGGTGGTGCCGGCGGTGGTGGCATCCTGGGAAGTATATTTGGTAGCGGTCAGAAATCCCCAACCACGAGTGGTGGCGGTGGCGGCGGTGGTATTGGTGGCATCCTGGGCAGCATTGGTTCTGGAATCGGTAATGTGTTCAGTGGTATCACCAACGCAGTGGGCAGCATATTTGGTGGCGGCGATAACGCTGGCGTGGGAAGACGTGACGCCGGTGGTGGAGGTGGCGGGTTCTTTAGTGGCATCAGCGACTTGTTCTCGGGATTCTTTGCCAACGGTGGTAACATACCACGTGGACGTTTTGGTATTGCTGGCGAGAGCGGACCAGAACTCATTGGCGGTCCTGCATCAGTAACACCCATGTCAGGCACCCAGGTGACCTACAACATCAATGCAGTAGACGCTGCCAGTTTCAAGGCCATGATAGCAAGAGATCCTACATTTCTTTACGCTGTGAGTGAACAAGGACGCAAGTCAGTAGCAGGAGCAAGATAATGACAACAGCATTTCAATATGTTTTTGACAACGCTGAAGCAATCAGCATAAACAAAAGACGTGTGATAGGATCAACAGTCACACGTGACAACACAGTAAGAGCAGTGAGTCGAGGTGGCCAAACCTGGCGATTTGAAGTCACCTTACCTGACGGCATTTCCTGGACCAATCAAAGACCCTACATTGAAAAAATGGAATATCTTGACAGAAGCACAGTAGGAACTGTGCAGATCAACAATGCAGGTTACAACAACTGGTTCATGCGATACCAGGGCAACAGCACAAGCACAATGACTGCTACATTTTCAAGTGGTAGCACTATCACTCTCACTGGCGGTCAAGCCGGCAGCGGCTACAACTTTGTGGCAGGTGATCTGATTCAGTTGGGATCCAGTGGTCATGTTTACTCGGTTGCAGCTGATGTTGCTTTTAATTCAAACACTGTGACTCTGAATCGTCCGGTATCAGAAGCAGCAGGCACCTATACCCTGATCAGAGGACCACTAGTGACCTGGAGTGTGATTTGCACAGAGTTTCCCAGCTGGACAATTTTTGCACGTGATCAAGTTTCATGGTCTGGACCATTTGTGTTCTATGAAAGTCTTGTATGATCAATCTTGATTCCTATGCAGCAATTCAGACCAATCTATTTGTTCGCATTGATGTGCCCACACTAGGTGTGCTGAAGTTTAGTGATTACTACAAGGCCTACACTGTGAACAGTGAAAGCTACACCTCACTAGGTAGTCTTGTGAGTGTGAGTGACACAATAAGTGAACTCAAACTCAGTGGCACTGAACTGAATGTTTCTATCTCAGGAATACCCACTCAGAACATGGATGCAGTATTGGATTACAAAATCAAAGGTGCACCTATCACAGTGTATAGAGTATTGTTTGACGTCACTACCGGAGCACAACTTGTGGTGTCCGGTAATCCAGCAATAAAATTTGCAGGCATTGTGAACAATTACAATCTGGTGGAAGAATTCGACAGTGTGAGCAAAAACAGTCAGGTCACAATCAATTTTGTATGCACCAGCAACATTGGTATTATTCAGAATCGTGTGAGTGGTCGTAGGACCAATCCAGATGATCAGAAATTGTTTTTTCCTGCAGATGTTAGCATGGATCGTGTGCCAAGTCTTGTGGGTGCAAACTTCAATTTTGGTGCACCTTTAAGGAGCAACGCATGAGTTTTTTTGGTGATATCCTTTCGGGAGTTGGTAGTTTATTTGGCCTTGGAGACAATGCCAACAGCGGCGGCATTGGTGCTAATATTGCCAAAACTGCTTTGTTGGGATTTGCATTAAATCAAATAACCAACAGTCTCAACAAAGACAATGATGCACTAAAGCAAGTGCAACCATACAAAGCACAGGTGGATCAAGGTGTTCGTTTGCAAGTGTCACCCTCGGCCAATCAAAAAATTCCTGTGTGTTATGGTCGTTCAACCCTGGGTGGTATCATAAACGACGCAAGACTCAGCACTGATCAGCGGCAGATGTATTATGTGATAACCATTAGTGAAAAAACAGGCACCCGGCTGAGTGACAGTGCGGCCAGTGCTTATGTGTTCAATGACATATTCATGGATGACGAAAGAATCATATTTCAAAGTGATGGCATCACAGCGGATTTCACAATTGACAGAGATGGCAACAAAGACTACGGAGCACAAGGTGTAGTAGAAGTCTACTGCTTTGCTGGAGACAGTGAAAGTCCACAGGTGCCAGAATACTACACCAATGGTAGTCTAGTGTCTGCTTATAACATTGTGCCTGGTTGGACACCAGCACACATGATGGAAGACTTGATTTTCATTGTGGTCAAAATTACTTATAGTCCAGAGTCTGGTCTAACTCGAGTGCCTAGCATGATGGTGAATATCAGCAATAGTATGACACTACCAGGTGATGTGCTATATGATTATATGACCAGCAATCGCTATGGATGCGATATTGCCGCAGCAGAAATCCTCACATGAGCACACTAACACAACTCAACACATTCAGTGCCAATGCTGTTGTGTTCACTCCAGACACTGTGGTCATTGACAGATCAGTTGGCAATGTGTTTCAACATGTTCCTGTGACCTGGAATGCTGTGAGAACACTTGGTGTGCTCACAGGAACAGGTGTGCAATTGACATATGCAATTCAGTCAGCCAATGTCACAATCAGTTTTCCAGACAGCAGCTTTGCCACAAATATTTTGAGTATCAGCACAGTGGGCAATGTGACCACTGTGGGCAATATCCGCACTGTTCTGGATTACAATGCTGCACGAGCCACTTTCAATCCAGGTGCGGCCGCAGGCAACATCACATACACAGTGGCACATATCAATAGCAACAACGCAGCCGGCAACATCAATGTTTCCTATATTGGACAGCCTGTATAATGCAGAGTCTGGGCAATCTAAACTCTGTTAGCGGCAATTCTGTCACATTCAGTGCAGTAGAAAATGTTGCTGTGCCCGAAGGTCCATCTGAGTATGTGGCCCGAGTTCCCACCTGGGAAGTTGTGAGAAAATTTGGCAATGTGGCTGGCAATGGTTATAGTATCACACAGAATTTCACATTCACTGGCAACATAATAGGCAATGCCACCCTGGCGGTTGACACAGTTGGTAATGTAACTTACAGCATTGTGGGCAACTCAGTTGCAATCAACAATATCCGGAGTGTGCAAGACTATCTTGGATCTAGGATCCGCGTGGCTATTGCAAATGATGTGAGTGGCAATTTTAGCCACCTGGGCAATGTGATCAACACCAACACTGGCAACAGTTTTCAATTTGAGATCTTTGTGAATGTTGTTGAGGCACCAGAATTCAACACTGCAAATCTAGCCAACATTGCCTATGACTTTTTTGGTGCCAATGTCACAGTGCTCAGCAATGTGATTACCGATATTTCAAATTCAGCACCACGAGTTGTCACTGCTGGTCAACCAGCCGGCAACGCCACAGTGACCATTACCAGTCAGGACGCAAGTGCTTTCATAAGTCTAAACACCACCAGCACAGCCGCAATCACAAAGACTTTCAGCACAGTGGGCGGCAATGGTGTGTTGACTCTTGTGGGCACTAGACCCAATATAAATTCACATTTGTCAACCTTGACAATGACCAAGAACAATGCCAACATCACAAGACTTGTGAGACAAATCAGCTATGAGTGTTCAGGACCTGCTGGCATCAATTTACAAACTGTCACAGGCAATTACTTTGCAAACTTTGAAGATCCTATACATGTGGGTCAGGATGTGAACTACTACAAAGAGGGCATGCCTGGAGTGTTGTATGGTGCTCAAGCCAATGGCACCTCCACCAGACCACACAAAATTACCTATGCTGGTCAGCATCCTGCCACAGGTGAGCCACATTTTGCATATCCATTTGTGACGGATGCTGGCAATGTTGCAGTAAAAATTTATGGACTAAGAACTAGTTCAGCTGCTGTTGTGCCAGGACCTCTTTTTGATCTAGGTGTGGCCAATACATCAACACCACAAGTGACCAGCAGCATAGTGTCTGGCAACGCCTATACTCAGGCCAATACTCAAATCTTGATGGGAACCAGTGTGGCTGGTCAGACAGGAAATCTAGGATGTGATGCAGGCGATTACACAGCAGTTTCACACACGCCTTTGGTGAGTTTCAATGCTGTGACTCCTGATTACAGCACAGTGTATTCATTGACCCGACCAAATCTACAACCTCTGCTGAATTATAGTTGCAGTGCCAACACATTCCAAGGATCATCCTTGATTGCAGGCAATGTTATAGGCGAGGGAACCAGTTACTGGATACAAAGAAAACAAATTCCCACACCCTCGGACGCATTTGCAAACACAAGATCTGTCATGGATTACTATAGCCAGAATTTATACAATGCATTTCCGGGAGGATGGAACATACCACATCATGAATCCTCAGCCTATGCAGACTACTACGTGACCTGGAATCAGAGTCAGACCACTGGCTATCAACCAGGTAATGTTGAGATTCCAACCTGGGGATTTGATCTAAAAAAATTAAATTTTGCTCAATCACGGTTGACCAGCACTTTCTACCCCAGCGGTGCTCTAACAAACGCTGATCAGAATGCCAACGTTCAAATTTTGTTCCGACCTGATGGACAACGTGGACAATTATTTCATGTGGATCTTGATCCAACAGGTGCCACGACGCCTGGAAAAAGTATTACCATGTGGCGAGGTAGCAGTGATCTCAATAGCAATCCTGTGCAAGAACTGGTGCATTTGCAAACAGTTGCACATGGTGGCAGTGTGGCAAATAGTGCCACTGGTCTCACAAGGCTGAACACAGGCAATATTGGTCCTGAATACAATGATAGAAATCTTGTGAGCTCAACACCCTCGCCCGCACCAGCAGGAACCACACACACATTCACAGCCACCGCAGTAGGCAACCTGGTTACTGCTGTGGCCGTGGCCAACACTGTGTCAGTCATAAGTGGCACCAGCCTGGCCAACAACAACCCACCTTTGTGGTTGCAGCGAGGTCTCACATACACATTTGTAAATGGAAGTTCGGCACCAGCCAATATTGGTAGTATCTCTGTGCCAGCCAATGTGATTGCTTCAAGCACCTCCTATGCCAATGGAACCATAACCTTTAGTGTGTCAAACACAGCACCAAATTTCAGTTCCTACAGCGTGGCCAATGGAATAACAAACGCATACGGCGGAGCCGGACTGAATATCTACACAGGCAACACTGTGAGCAGCAGATGGAGCACAGTGATACCTGGTGCTGTGAGTCTGGTGCGTGGTAATGCCACCACTGCCTATATGTTCTATACCAAATACACTGGTGCACCAACAGCGGCACTTGGACTCAACTCAAGTGCTGGACTGTATTATAGAAGTCTCACAGTTGACAGCAGCTACAACATCACCTGGGGCACGCCAGTGGTTGTTCAGGACCCGGCACAAACTGGTAATATATACGGTGCCAGCATGGCTGCCGCCAGCACCACTATTGACAATGTGACATATGTCTTTTGTGCTATCAGTCCCAACAGTAACCCAGTGCTGGCCAATTCACATCCTACACTGGTAGGTATAAAGATCACATAAGGAATACACATGCCCTCAAGCACACTAGCACAAAAATACAAAATAAATGGGGTTGTCAACACTGAGAATCCTGTGTTGCAAAATCTTGAAGAATTGGCAATCAGTTCTGGTTGTTTCATAACCTATGATACTCAACAAGGCAAGTGGGGAGTGGTCATAAACACCGCTGCTTCCAGCGTGGCCAGTTTTGATGACACCAACATTATTGGACCTATCAATATCACAACCACAAGTATGTTTGATCTATACAATCAGATCGAAGTTGAATACCCCTTGCTGGACACCTTGGACAAAACTGATTATGTCAGGATCAATACTTCCAATGCTGAACGCAGTATCAATGAACCTGACAACTTGATGAAGATGACCTTGAACTACTGCACCGAACCTGTGCAGGCCTATCTGTTGGGAAATATACAACTGAATCAAAGTCGACTGGACAAAGTGGCTGTGTTTGAAACAGACTACAGTGCCTTGGCTCTAAATGCAGGTGAGGTGATCACCATCACCAATGACCTTTATCAATTCACAAACAAAACATTTCGTATCATCACCATCAAGGAAATAGATGGATCGGACGGTGATTTACGCAGTGAGATAACTGCACTAGAATATGATGCTGCAATCTACGACAACACCACTATACCACGCAGTGTGAGAACAGATTTGACCGGAATCCAAACACTAGGTGCCATGACAGCACCCACAGTCAGTATCACCAAGACCGAAGCCTCTGCTAGACCTTTTATCAGTGTGATATCTAGTGTGCCAAATGGAGTGATTGAAGGTGTTGAATGTTGGATATCCAGTGATGGCACAAATTACAATCTGAGAGAAACAATCAAGAATGCTGATACCACTCTCACATCGGGTGGATCTGTGACATTTGAGTTTGATGATCAACCAGCAGGCAATGTGTATGCCAAAACACGTGGCACCAACTATTCGGTGGCAGGTCCATTTTCTAACGTGGCAACCACAGTGTATGCACCACAGCAGATCACCAACGCCATTGGCAACAACACCAGCGTTCTCAACAGCTCAGGTGCCACACTGAGTCTGTTGCTGGCTGTTCCATCATTGCTCAAGGCTCTTGACACCTTTATGAATGGCAGCACCACTGCATTAAATAGTGTAGCAAAAACACAAAGAGTAGTTTATACTGTGTCTAATGCTGATTGTGTTACAAAGCTAAATGCTATGACCGCTGGATATACCCTGGCCAGCGGTTACAACAATACTAATGTGTTGACTCCTGCTAATTGGATTTCTGTCAATTTTACAACCACAACAGCTTTTGACATCATTAGTATTGATTTGCAAACACCATTAGTAAACAGTGAATATGACTATGAGGATCAGAGTAGCATTGCACAAACTGGATCTTTAACGTCACAACCAACCTTAGGTATAGGTTTGTTGACTGGTAATACCTTGGCCACAGCTACTGAAGTTATTGGATCCACAATAGATTGGACCAATAATTTCAGCAAAATTTCCTATGCTAATGCTCCGGCAGGAAATTATTTTATAATGGCATATACAATACCTACCTATGCCTTGAACATGAACTATCCAAGAAGTCTCGGTGCAGGTGATGAATCTAAGATTTTTCAATATAACTTTAGTTCCCCAGGTGCAGGAACACCTGCAGGATTTGCTGCAACTGTTGATTTTGTAAAATATGGTTGATTGCACGTGATTGTAGTTAGAATTTTGAGATCTGATTAAATAACATATTGCTGGTGCTCCTGTGCCAGCAGTATCACCCTTTGGAGAGAAAATTATGGCCGGCGTATTAAACTTTGCCCAGTATGTGGGATCCCCTGATGAGATCATTTGTGAACAATGGTTTCCATCCAGTAGACGAACTCTAATCTACAACTTTCAACAAAACATCACCGGCTGGACCTTTGCGGTAGAGTTTCAAACCATTGTGGTAGACACAGTGAGTTTCTTACGCTACACAGGACAGCCCAACTTTAGTAATTCAACTGTGATTGGCACATTCCCAGTCACAACAATGGCCAGTTTCGCAGCCGGCATATATGTGCCCACCATACTCAATGCCGACACAGGCACAGTGCGAGTGATTCAGCCCAATCTCATGTATACAGGACCAATCATTCCTGATGCCAGAAAGAATGTGCCAATCACTGTGTTTTCGACCACATGGACAGATGTAAACTCACCCATTGCCAATGTGAACACACATAGGTATGCCCTGGTTGGAGCCTGGGAGCCAGGAGTCACAGCAGGTGACCCCACACTCAGCACCAATCCTCTCTACACAGCACTGGTGGTGGCATAACATGACTTACCAAATCATAATCACAGAAGAAACTGCCAACGTATCGGTTACCACAGATTCTTATCCCATAATCGTTGAATACAACGCTACCAATCTATCTGCAAATGGTGCGTATGGCAACAGCAATGTAGCCGCATACCTGGCCAGCAATGTCAGCATACCCATACTGACCACTGCCAATGTGAGAGCCAGTTATTTCCTGGGCAATGGTAGCCAACTCACAGGCCTGCCAGCCACCTACGGTGATGCCAATGTTGTGACCCTGTTGGGTGCGTTTGGATCAAATACCATCTCCACTACTGGCAATCTTGTAGGCGGCAATATTTCTGGCACACATCTAGGTTCAGGAGCAGCCCTGAGTGCAATCACCGGTGCCAATGTGTCAGGCACAGTGGCCAACGCTACTTTTGCAACTTCAGCAGCCACTGCCACAAGTGCAACAACTGCAGGCACTGTGACCACAGCCGCACAGGCCAACATCACGTCAGTTGGTGTTTTGTCAAGTCTAAGTGCTACCGGCAACATCACAACCGCAGCCAACTTTGTGGGCAATGGTGCAGCACTCACAGGCATTGTTTCAAGTTATGGCAATGCCAATGTGGCAGCCAACCTGGCAGCGTTTGCCAACAATCCTGTATCAACAACAGGCAATGTCACAGCAGGTTATGTGATTGGTAATGGCAGTTTGTTGTCAAGCATCACAGGTGCCAATGTAACAGGCACAGTGCCCCTGGCCACAGCAGCCACCACAGCCGGCACAGTGACCACTGCCGCACAAGCCAACATCACAAGTGTTGGTGTTCTCACAAGTTTGAGTAGCACAGGCAATATTACAGGTGCCAACATAAACGGCAACGGTTCTGGACTTTCAAGTATAACTGCTGCCAATATCACAGGCACAGTGGCCAATGCCACTTTTGCCACAAGTGCAGCCACAGCCACAACTGCTGGCACAGTGACCACTGCGGCACAGGGCAACATCACCAGTGTAGGCACTC
>Ga0181348_1000966_pt1 | contig 12607 bp, 16 predicted proteins | sample Su13VDMM110DN_FD_130092 | JGI IMG/M metagenome (GOLD analysis project Ga0181348, IMG submission 130092) | Freshwater viral communities from Lake Michigan, USA - Su13.VD.MM110.D.N | ecosystem: Environmental > Aquatic > Freshwater > Lake | place: USA: Michigan | collected 2013-07-16
TCCCATTTATTGGGGTTGTCCATCGATAGGTGATTTTTTTAATTTAGACGGTATGTTAATATTTGACGACTTAAATACGTTACTTATTCACTTAAATAGTTTAAGTTTGGACAAATACAGTACGATGATAGATGCGGTAAAAGAAAACTTTGAAAAAGCTAAAAATTATTTAATTGCTGAAGATTGGATACATAACAATACAAAAATTTTTAAATAATGGACTTTACTTTTGGTATAATAACAGGTGGTGATAACGATAAGATGATTAATGATATAATTGACTCAATTGAGAATGAAAATATTCCAAATTATGAAATTATTATCGTAGGTAATTCAAATTTAGTAAGGAAAAATACTAAAGTGATAAATTTTGATGAGACCATAAAAGTAGGTTGGATTACAAAAAAGAAAAATATCATAACTAAAGAGTCTAATTTTGAAAATATTGTTTTTCTTCATGATTATATAAAATTAAATGAAGGTTGGTACAACGGTTATTTGGAGAGCGGTAACGATTTTACTATTAGGATGGATAAAATTATAAACCACAACGGTGAAAGATTTAGAGATTGGTGTATATGGCCCCATAACTACAATGAAATGGATTCTTTCATTGGTAGGGATTGTTTAATCCCTTACACTGTAAAACATTTAAGTAAGTATATGTATATCTCAGGATCCTATTGGGTTGCCAAAAAATATGTTATGATGGAATTCCCATTAAATGAAAATTTAACGTGGGGACAGGGTGAAGATGTTTTATGGTCCAAACAAGTTAGAGAAAAATACGAATTTAATATGAATACCAATTCTAGTGTTTTTATAATTAAAGGGGTTAAAGATAGGGTTTTTAATGAACCGAATAAAAATAAAATTGAAATTTTAAAATCTATGAAATAACATGCATATACTAAATAAACACTTTGATAAAATTTTTGTAATAACCCTAGAGGGTTCTTCCAGAATGGAAAAAATGGTAGAGCGATTAAATGGGATTGAATATGAATTCTTTTATGGAGTTAATGGTGCAACAATAGATAAAACACCATATATTGAAATGGGGTCCAAACAAACCCGTGGCCAACTTGGATGTACATTAAGTCATTATAAGATATACGAAAAAATGGTTTCTGAAAATATTGATAAAGTTTTAATATTAGAAGATGATTGCCTTTTCAATGAAAATCTTAATAATTTAGATACGTACATGGACCAACTACCAGAGGATTGGGGATTATTTTATGTTGGGTGGGATAATAATATTAGTTTACCAAAAAATTTCACAGAAAATTTATGTGTGTTATCAGATAAATTTATAATTGCAATTGAAGGTACCCAAAGTATTGCTGTAAGACCACATTACGCAAAAAGATTATTAGAATTAAATAAACAAGCTCATTATACTGCCGATGGTCTTTTAACCGAATCAATTAAACAATATGGGTTGAAAGCGTATGTTTCAGTGCCTAAAATTAGTACACAAGATGGTCTTGGTTCAATAACGTGTGATATAGATAGAATATATGGTCATTAAAAAATTAATTAAACGAATAGTAGATGTTGCCTATAAATCCAATGAAGGTCATATTGCTAGTTCACTATCAGTATTAAATATATTGTATACGCTATACGATAAAATATTAAAAGAATCTGACCATTTTATACTTAGTAAAGGTCACGCCTCTTTAGGTCTATATACAATATTAGAACATTTTAACAAATTAGATGGTAATCTAGATTCATTTTGTGAATTTGACAGTAATTTAGGTGGGCACCCATCAAATAAAATAAAAAATATAACAGCATCAACTGGATCGTTAGGTCATGGATTACCAATGGGTGTTGGTATGGCTCTAGGTGAAAAAATAAAAAACAATAATAATAAGATTTATGTTATTATTGGTGATGGGGAATCAAATGAAGGCACAATTTGGGAATCTGCTTTATTGGCGTCTAACCATAAACTAAATAATTTATATTGCATAATGGATTATAATCATTCAAATGATAGGGCATTAAAGCTTGATAGTTTAACAGATAAATTTAATTCGTTTGGTTGGCATACAATAGAAGTTAATGGGCACGATAATGATGAAATTGAAAAATCATTAAATACTAAAATTGATAAACCTGTGTTTATATTGGCTAACACTATTAAAGGTAACGGTATAAAAATGATGGAGAACAATCCAGAGTGGCATCATAAATCACCTACAATTGAAAATTACAACGAGATAATAAAATTAATATGCGAAAAGAATTAGTCAAATCAATTGAAAAAATACAGGACATTGATGATAATGCAGTATTACTATTAGGTGATATTGGTGTTTTTGGTTTTAGAAATTCATTTAATAAACACCCAAATAGAACGTATAATATTGGTATACTAGAACAAAGTACTATTAGTTTAGCTGCTGGTATGGCAACAATTGGTTTAATCCCTTTTGTACATACAATAGCCCCATTTTTAGTTGAAAGAGGGTTAGAACAATTAAAGGTAGATTTTGGTTATCAGAATTTAAATGGTAATTTTATTAGCGTTGGTGCGTCTTATGATTATGCCGCATTAGGTGGAACACACCATTGTGCTGGTGATGTAGCTCAATTATTAACAATACCAAATATGGAGATAATAATACCTGGAACATCTAATGAATTCAATCAACTAATAAATCAAACATATAATAATGGATCACCAACATATTTTAGATTAACAGAATATGAAAATAATTTTGATAATATTGTTTCATTTGGTAAGGGTAATTTAATAAAATCTGGTTCCAAAGCAACAATAATTTGTGTTGGAAATCTGCTTAATAATGTGTTAGAAGCAACTGAAAATTTAGATGTTACAATACTATATTATACCACTATTAATCCTTTTGATAGTGAGATATTACTTAGTAATTTTAATGAAAAGATTATACTAGTTGAGCCGTATTATGAAGGCGGATTAAACTATAAAATAAATAAAACACTTAAAGGGTTTAAATATGAATTAATTAATATTGGTGTACCCCATAAATTCTTAACAAATTACGGTACAAAATTAGAACACGATATTAATTTGTCTTTAAACGCCGATGGAATTAAAAAAACAATAGAAGAATGTCTATAATAACTGAAGAAGTAAAACAAATTGTGTGTGATATTGATTTTAGCCAATTACAAAATAAACGAATATTGGTAACTGGTGCGTCTGGATTAATTGGGGTATATATGGTTGCTTGTTTAAAAGAAATACAGACTAAATATAATATTGAATTATATGTTTGGTTAAATAGTCCAATCGAACCTCAATTTAATAACATATTTAATGGGTGTATAACCATTACTGGTGATATAACAAATACTAACCATCCTCAATTTTTGTTAGACGACCCATTTGACTATATTTTACATTTAGCAGGATATGGTCAACCTAATAAATTTTTAAATAACAAAACAAAAACAATATCTTTAAATACAACAGCAACATTAAATTTATTTGATAACTTAAATAAAAATAGTAAATTTTTATTTGTTAGCACTAGTGAATTATATAGTGGTTTAGATTCAGACAACATAAGTGAAAATGAAATTGGAACAACAAATACTAACCACCCAAGAAGCGCTTATATTGAAGGTAAACGATGCGGTGAAGCAATTTGTTACGCTCAAAAAGATAATGGTGTTGATGTTAAGATAGCTAGGTTAAGTTTAGCATATGGGCCAGGAACAAAAAAAGACGATGATAGAGTTTTAAATTCTTTAATTCAAAAGGGGTTAATTGGCGATTCTATTACCTTAATGGATAATGGTGATGCTATGAGAACCTATTGTTATATCACAGATGTCGTTGAGATGTTTTGGAACATTCTATTTTTTGGTAAAGAAATAACATATAATGTTGGTGGTGAAAGTAAAACAAGTATATTAGAATTAGCTAAATTAATAGGTGGTAATTTAAATAAACCAGTCGTATTACCAAAAGTGACTCAAACATTATCTGGAAATCCAAAAAATGTAAATATTAGCTTAAAAAAATACTTAAACGAATTTAAAAAAAGTAATTTTGTATCGTTAACTGACGGTATTAAAAAAACTATAACATGGCAAAAAGAACTATATGGGAAAAATAACTTATAAAAATTTTGAAGAAATATTAGGGTTTGAATTGGGTGAAAAACTAAAACAAACAATAACTGAATATAGTTTAGAATATCGTGAATTAACAACATTAGAAAGAGATAGTTATATTTTACATGTAATAAATGTTTTAACTGGCGATATAACAAAGGCTGGCGACCATAGAATTATGGAATGGGAAAATGGTTGGGGTGAAAATTTAAATAAATTTATTAAAACTAAAAATATTGATGATTTAATTCCTAGATATCATGGTAAAAATAGAATTGTAAGGTGGATGGGTGATGTTGTTATGCCTATAACTGAAAATTTTGATTATAAAATTCATATTTGTTTTGTGGATGCTATATTACAACATTATCTTAAAAACGTTGATAATGTATTTGAATTCGGATGTGGCCCAGCTTATCATTTAATTAGATTAAATGAATTTAATAAATATTTGAACCTTAACGGTTCTGATTGGACAAAATCATCACAAGATATTATAAAAGAAATTAATAAAGTATTGGATACTAATATTAATGGTTTTAATTTAAATTTCTTTACCCCAAATAATAGTGTTGACATACCAAAAAATAGTGGTATATATACAGTAGCGGCGTTAGAACAAGTTGGTGATAACTTTAAAGAGTTTGTTAATTTTTTAATTGAAAAAAAACCAAAGATTTGTATTCATATGGAACCTATTGATGAGTTATTAAATGATGATAAATTAATTGATTCGCTATCGATAAAATACTTTAGAAAAAGAAATTATTTAGATAAGTTTTTACCTTATTTAGAAGAATTAGAAAAAAATAATAAAATAGAGATTATCGTTAAACAAAAAACTTACAGTGGTAGTTACTTTATTGAAGGTCACTCGTTAATTGTTTGGAAAATTAAAAATTAATAATATGAAAAAGAAAATATTAATAACTGGCGGCGCTGGATATAAAGGTGTTCTATTAACAGACGCTCTATTAAAATTAAATCATGAAGTAACTATATTAGATAATTTTATGTACGGATATGAGAGTATACTACATTTAATTAGTAATGAAAACTTAACAATAAATAAAACAGATATTAGAAATCTAAAACAATCTGATGTTGATGGTTTTAATGTTGTATACCATTTAGCGGGTATTAGTGGAATGCCAGCATGTGCGACTAACCCACATTCGGCCGAAAGTATAAATGTTGATTCTGTAGCGAAACTTATTGGTTTCATGAAACCAGAACAATTATTAATAAATGCTTCAACAACATCCATGTATGGTTTTTCAGATGTAATTTGTGATGAAGAAACTATAATTTCACCTGTTAGTATTTATGGTAAAACAAAATTTATATCAGAAAACTTAATCCAATCCAGAGATAATAGTATATCGTTAAGATTTGCTACTGTATTTGGTGTTTCACCTAAAATGAGGAATGATTTAATGGTTAATGATTTCACATATAAAGCAATTGTTGATAGAAGTATTATCTTATTTGCTGGAGAAACAAAACGAACTTTCATTCACATAAATGACGCAATAAGAGCATATATTTTTGCTATGGATAATGCTTCTATTATGAAGAATAACATATATAATGTTGGGGATGATAGTATGAATCTATCCAAAATAGATATTTCAAATAATATTAAACAATATGTTAAATTTGAAATAATTAATTCTGTTCTACCAGATTTAGATAAAAGAAGTTTTGAAATTTCATTTAAAAAAATCAATGATATAGGGTTTAAAACTAAATATAACTTAAATGATGGCATACTTGATTTAGTTAAGCTATATTCATTCTACGTACAATATACTCCTTATAAAATAATTTAAAAAAATGGATATTAGATTACATTTTAATTCTTTTTGGGGCGGCTTCGATAAAGAAAATAATGTTTGGGTTTGGCTTTTAAGACAAAACAATAATGTTGTTTTAGATGACACCAACCCTAATTTAGTGATAACCATGGGTGGTCCAACCAAACCGTTTCCAAATGTGTATACCATTTATTACTCAAATGAACCGTATTTACCTAATCCATGTAATTTTGCTGACCATTATTTATCAAATTTCTTTATTGAAAATGAAAACCATACTAGATTTCCATCTTACTATATGTATGTCTATGAATTCATTAGGTCTGGGTTAATTAAAGATTTATCTTTTTTTTATTCTAATAATAGAGTTATACCAACAAAAACATCTTTTTGTTCATTTGTTAGTAGAAGTTTAATGGGTAAACGTGGCGAGTTTTTTAAAAAATTAAATAAATATAAACATGTCGAAACTAACCTACCACCATATAATGATTTCAATATTCCATTTGATAATACTAGTTTTACATCATCAAGACCAAAAATAGATTTTATAAAAAAATATAAATTTAACCTTTCGTTTGAAAATAATTATAGGGGTAATTATCCTTGTTTTCCAAACGCACAATTAAATAATGGTTATTTATTAGATATGGGTGGGTTAATTTCTGAAAAATTAGTTGAGCCATTTATAAGCGGAACGATACCGATTTATTGGGGTAGTAACATGGTAAGTGACGAATTTAATTCATCTTCATTTTTAAATTATTATGATTTTAAAAATGAAGATGAATTAATAGAAAAAATAATTGAACTTGATAATAACGATTCATTATATAATACTTACTTCAAAGAATCTATAACTAAAACCGATAATCTAAATCTAGATTATATGGTTAATTTAATGGAAAACGCAATAAAAAAAATGAGATAATAACTTCACTAAACTAAAAATATAAATGGATTTAAATATCATTAAACTAATATGTTTTGACCTAGATGGTGTTTTGGTGGATGCCAAGGAAATACACTATGAAAGCTTAAATAGGGCCCTAGAATCTATTGATAAAAAATATATAATAACTAGATCCGAACACTTAACAAAATATGATGGGTTACCTACAATGGAAAAACTTAGAACTCTTAGTGAACTAAAGAGTCTCCCAACAGACTCACATAAAACGATTTGGAGGATGAAGCAAGAATTAACAAGTGAGGTAATAAAGAAACACTTAACAACTGATTTAAGACTTATAAACGTCTTAAAAACACTAAAAGACTCTGGCTATTTGGTATATGTCACATCCAATTCAATTAGGGAGTCATTAAAACTTATGTTATTTAAGACTGGATTGATAGAATATGTTGATTACTTTATATCAAATGATGATGTTAAATTCCCTAAACCTCATCCAGAAATTTATTTAAAAGCTATGATTCATGCTGGTGTTAGACCAAGCGAAACGTTAATAATTGAAGATAGTTTTCATGGTAGACAATCAGCATTAGATTCTGGTGGTCATTTATGTCCGGTAGAATCACCAAGTGATGTAACTATTGACCGTTTAACTAAATTTATTGATAGTGTACAAGAAAAGTTAGAAGTCAATACTAAATGGGAGTCTGATGAATTTAATATTTTAATTCCAATGGCAGGTGCTGGTTCTAGATTTAGTTCGGCTGGATACACATTTCCAAAACCATTAATTGAGGTTAATAATAAACCAATGATTCAAGTTGTTGTTGAGAACTTGAATATTAAGGCGAATTTCATATACATTGTCCAAAAAGACCACTATAAAAAATATAACTTAAAATATTTGTTAAACCTTATAACCCCTAATTGTGAAATAATACAAGTAGATGAGTTAACCGAAGGTGCTGCCTGTACAACGTTATTATCAAAGGAATTTATTAATAACGATAAACATTTGTTAATCGCAAATTCAGATCAATATATTGAGTGGAATAGTAATAATTTTTATTATTCTATGACAAACGATAATTTAGATGGTGGAATAGTGACTTTTAAATCTACACATCCAAAATGGTCTTTTGCTAAGTTAGATGATAATGGATACATTACTGAAATAGCGGAAAAAAAACCAATAAGTGATATTGCAACAGTTGGTATCTATTATTGGAACAAAGGTTCTGATTATGTTAAATACGCTGAACAAATGATTGAAAAAAACATTAGAGTCAACAATGAATTTTATGTTGCACCTGTATATAATGAAGCGATTAAAGATGGTTTTAAATTAAAACCATTTAATATTGAAAAAATGTGGGGTTTAGGAACACCAGAAGACTTAAAAACATACTTAGAAAATAAAATAAAATAAACATTATGGACCATAATTACAAATTAACACCTTTTAAATTCATAGAAATAAAAAAATTACAAGGTGAAGTCGATGTTATCTATATAAATAAAAAATATTTAAAAAATGAGTAAAACAAATTTAAAAGATTTTACAAAGGGTTGGATTGTTGGTAATTTTACCCCTACATTACTAGATACTAATGATTTTGAAGTTGCAATAAAAAGATATAATATTGGTGATTATGAGCAAGTACACCATCATAAAATATCAACAGAAATAACAGTAGTTGTTGAAGGCGAAGTTGAAATGAATGGAACCAAATATATCAAAGATGATATAATTACAATCCAACCAAATGAATCAACTGATTTTAAATGTATAACTGATGTTGTTACAGTTGTTATAAAAACACCATCAGTAAATAATGATAAATATATAAATTAAATTATGAAAACAAAAGAAGAAATATTAGATTTCGTTTTAAACGCAGGTTCAGACTGCGTAGAAGTATTTGGTGGCAATTTCAAAGGTGGTTATGAATTACAACAATGTCCAGAAGAAATAACAGATTTTTTAACAACTTACCAAGACACTGAAATTACAAATTTTTTAGAAATAGGTGTTGCCGCTGGTGGTAATATTAGAATCTTTACTGACTTTTTAAAAATTAAAGACGTTTATGTGATGGATTTAAATATCCACCCATCTATTAGTTATGATGGTAATCCTAACGCTAGAGATAACAATTTTACACATTTAAAGAACTATGGAGAATTAAAAAGTTTTTTTGGTGATAGTCATTCAGAAGAGGCTAAAAAGTGGTTAGAAAGTTTAAATGTTAAATTCCAAATGGTTTTTATCGATGGTGACCACACTGAACATGGTATTAAATTAGATACTGAATTAGTTTTACCTTTTTTAGATGATAACGCATATGTTATTTACCATGATACCGTTATTAACGTTGGTTCAGATGAATTTGACAGAAAATTAAAAAATGGTTTAATTATAGAGTTAAAGCACGAAAAAGATTTTATAAGCTCAACAATTTATAAAAAAGGGATTTCAGTGTATCGTTATGTTAAAGGATAAGATAATAGTATTTTTTCATGTTGCAACTATTGGTAACTACCAAGAAGTTATTAATGAAATATTTGAATCATTAATCAAAACAAATTTAATTAACACGGCAGATGCTATCAATGTATGTGTAGTAGGTGAGAGAGAATTAAATATTCCAATAAATTGGAATATAAAAATTAATCAAACATCTGACATTAATATTGGTGAGTTTTATACATTAAAACAAATTGAAAAATATTCTAAAAACACTGTCACTAATGACAAAATTTTATATATTCATACAAAGGGCGTTACTTCATCAAACAACGAATGTATTAATGATTGGAGAAAATATATGTTGTATTTTAATATTGAAAAATACATTGACGCAATAAATTGTTTAAAAGAATACGACACATACGGTGTTGATTTTGTTAATGAACCTACAAAACATTACTCTGGAAATTTTTGGTGGTCAAATAATGAACACATAAAAAAACTACCTTCAATTGATGAAATATCTCACCAAAATTCAAAATCCATTTTAACTGTTAGACACAATGCTGAATTTTGGATATCGATGGTTGAGGGTAAGCATAAGTCGGCACATAATTCAAAAATAAACGTTTATGAGAGACATCTTCATAGATACGAAAAAAATAAATATGTAAATTAAATATTCGTTATACCGTGTAAATACACCAATAAGTTAAATAAAAATATACAGATGTCCTTCAAAAACAAAAATTATGACTTAATATTAACAATAAATAATAAATAATTTTTATGAAACTAATTAACATTAATTACTTATCACACAATAGAATTAATTTTAGTGAATTAACGTTTTATTTTTTAAACAGAATTAAAAAAGAAAACAAATCCAAAATTAAATTAACAATATTATCCACTCACGACGTGAAATGGGATTTATCTAAGATTGAAGGGATACCTGTCGAGGTTAAAGTATTTAATGGTACTAATAATTATCTGTCTAAGATAATGGATGCTATCACAACCGAATGTGAATATTCTATTAAATTAGATGAGGATTGTTTTATTAGTAATCATACTTGGGATTATTTAATTGAAAAAATTGAAACGTTAAGTGTTGATGAAAATTTATTGATTTCACCTGTCATGTCAAATAATATTCCATCATGTGATAAATTTATTGAAGATTTTATAATCGATGAGTTAGTAAAGAATCAAATATATTCGTACTTCTTAAAAAGAAATATGCCCGTTGGGTTATGGGGTACCGATTACTCCCCACTTAATAAGTTCACTATAGATGCGGATAAGTGGAACCCTAAAGGGTATTATGAAGAATTAGATAAACTACCAACAACAACAAAGGGAATGCACCCACTTAGAATTACTTATGAGGCCCAAGTTTTAATTAATAAATATATTCTTAATAATTTATTTCCATTTTTAAATAAAAATGATTACAATTTAATAGAATTAGAATCACCATATTTTACAAATAGTTTGTTCGCCATTAAAACTAGTGAGTGGAAGAATATTTTAGTATATAGAGGGATTGGTGATTATGACGAAATTGCACTTAATAATTACAAAAGAGAAAAAAATAAAAAGTTTCTTTTCATTGATAAAGGTTTTGGTTTTCATCCGATGTATAATACCGTATTTGGAAATAAAAACCCATGGGGTATTGGTGTTGAGAATGGTGAACAATTAGAACAAAATTTTTATACAGACTTAAAAAATAAAATAATATGATACATTGTATAGGAGATAGTCACTCATCGGTGTTTAGTGGCAATGAAGAAATGCAACCCATTTGGCCGGAACGTTCAAATGATATAACACCATTTTTTAAAAGTTATCGAATAGGTCCAGCAACCGCTTACCAATTAGCAAATAAAAAAGAAATAATCAACCAAATAATACCGTTAGTGAAGGATGGGGATAAATTATTATTTTGTTTTGGGGAGGTAGATATAAGGGCACATTTATTAAATATATCAATTAGTCAAAACCAACCGATTGAAGACGTTGTTATTGAATGTGTAACCCGTTATGTGCAAGTAATTAAACATTACAAAAATTTAGGAATTTCAGTTATTGTTTGGGGACCTATTGCGTCTTGTAACGATAGTAAACCATATCTAAGTGGACCTAGTTTTGGCACAAACATTGAACGTAATGAAATTACAAGACTTTTTAACAACCATCTATCATCACAGGTAAAAGTTTACAATATACCATTCGTTACCATATTTCATGATATGTTAAACGTTGACGGTACAACTAATGTTGATTTACTTGATGATTGGCAAGATTGTCATATTCACCTAAATCAAAAAGCTATGCCATTAATAATTGATAGATTTAAAAATGAAGGACTAATATGATATTAATATCCCATAGAGGTAATACTAATGGTAGGGTGGAATCGTTAGAAAATAACCCATCATATGTTGATTTAGCCATTTCTAATGAGTATGATGTTGAAGTGGATGTTTGGTATCTTGAGGGGGTTTTATATTTAGGTCATGACAAACCACAATACGTTACCAACATAAAATGGTTTAGTGATAGGTTAACTAAACTATGGATTCATTGTAAGAACATAGAATCAATACTGTATTTTCAAGAATGTGAATACGAGTTTAACTATTTTTGGCACCAAGAAGACGATATAACACTTACCTCTAAAAATAATATATGGACGTTTCCTGGTAAAAAATTAACAAAGAGGTCAATTGCAGTATTACCTGAATCCATAAAAGATTGGGAATTAACTGAATGTTTTGGGGTATGTTCAGATTACATTAAAAATTATAAATTAATATGAAAAAAGCATTAATAACAGGCATTAATGGTCAAGACGGATCGTATTTATCGGAATTACTTTTAAGTAAGGGTTATAATGTATGGGGTACGGTTAAGCGTAATTCGGTATCCGAAACCCAATCATCAAGAATAGAACATTTACATTCAAAAAATTTAATAAATTTAGAATATGCCGATTTAACGGATATGGCATCTTTAGTCAGAGTTTTACAAAAAGTACAACCTGATGAAATTTATAATTTGGCGGCACAATCGCACGTTAGAGTTAGTTTTGACCAACCAATATATACCGCAAACGCAACAGGATTAGGTACGTTAAACCTATTAGAATCGGTAAGAATGGTTTCCTCACATTCTAAAATATATCAGGCATCATCTTCAGAAATGTTTGGTAATAACATTGACGATGATGGATATCAAAGAGAATCAACACCAATGAATCCGGTATCACCATACGGA
>Ga0181348_1000967_pt1 | contig 12595 bp, 16 predicted proteins | sample Su13VDMM110DN_FD_130092 | JGI IMG/M metagenome (GOLD analysis project Ga0181348, IMG submission 130092) | Freshwater viral communities from Lake Michigan, USA - Su13.VD.MM110.D.N | ecosystem: Environmental > Aquatic > Freshwater > Lake | place: USA: Michigan | collected 2013-07-16
CAGCCTTTAGCCCTGCTGTTTATTGGCATCGCGTTTAGCCTGTAGCCAAGCGTTAACCTCTACCACATCAAACCGCAGGCAACGTGCGCTGATACGGTGATGAGGAATACGGTTTTCGCGCGCCCACTTTAAAACAGTCTGAAGTGACACGTTTGCGAGCTGGGCGATATCTTTTGCTTTTACCATTTGAGATCGTCCTCCTCTAACTCAGGGGCTTCTTCCTTCGCAGGCTTGATCTGCGCTAAGGGGAATGCCTTCGCAAAGCCCGCGCGATCTGCGCTGATAAACAAGCTGGTAGCGATAGCCTGGAGATGTTCAGGACTAAGCGCCTTAATTTCTTTCCCAACCCACTCAGCAGCTTTGATGGCTTCTGCCATAAGCTGTGCAGCTTGGAAGAGCGCACGCTTAGCGTCAGCCACCGTAATCGAAACAGGCGACGAGGCCTGCACTGGCTTGCGTGGACCGGCCACTGGTGACGCGCCGCTCGCGTCGTCAATGATTGCCGCCTTGTCGGTAACCTTCAGCTCGTTCTCTCCACTGTGCGTGGACGTCTTTACTGACAGCCCTTCAAGACCCTTCTTGCCAGCTTGTGACTTGATGGTCACCATCTGGCCTTTAAGGTCCCCCATCTCGTCCGGCAACCAGAATGACGCCTTGCATTCGCCGGTAGCATCTTGGACTACCGCGTTCTGTACGCGCCATTCACCAAACTTGCCCTGCCCAGTACGGGGTGGGTAGACCGTCTTGATTGTGACTCTAATCTCACCGATGACGCTGCCATCGGCAAGGTTCGCTAAGTCTGCGATTGTTGCTACTTTCATTTTTATTAAGTTTCATCAACGGACCATCCGCTGAATGACGAGCAAGCTACATGTTGCTTTTCTACGCGCAACTACTTTTTTGCACGAATTTCGTCATCATCGTCATCATCCTCATCATCACACTCTTCTGACCAAGAATGTTCAAGGACACGCTCTTGGTGCATCAGATGGATGTGCCTGTCGCGCGCAAAACGATTGCCCCAACCGGCCTCATAGCGGTTCGTGTTGTCGTTGTCATGCTCATCCTGAGCTTGAACAAGGATCTCGCCACACTCAAAGTACTCACACAGAATGTCTTTTGCTCGCTGGATGATAGTTTGGCGCTCGCGTTCTTCAGGTGTCATAGCTTGTAATGTGTGAGTAAAACTCGTCTACCGTCGGGTGTCACTTGATAATAACGCTCGGTCAACGCTTTCTGTTTATTAAGCAGCGTTCTTGTTGCAGTTCGGCCCATTCCAAGCCGCTGCGAAATGTCAGTGATCGTGTACCACCCTGGTGGAGCTGGCTTTACAGCTAAAGTCTCTGCAAGTTCAGAAAGCCAATCCTTCTTTACACTGGCATCTTGAAGCTCCCGTCCTTTGTTTCTTTTGTCAGCCATACAATTGTCTCGGTGTCAGTATATTCGCCCCACGCCCAGCCTCTGCTCCAGGTAGTGGTTGCAATCCTATTCTCCGCGTAGCCAGCCATTTCGGGATCTCCAAGCCACCCTACTGAGTAGCCAGTCACTCCCTTAATGCGCCGTCCTTCAGCAATTTGTACACGGTGTATGTGACCCATGACAAGCTTGGTGTACCTGCCGTGACACATCCGCTCTGCGGAATCACGCAAAGCGTTCTCGCTGTGTAGATAGCCGTGTTGAAATAGTGCGTCTCCCAAACCAACGAAACCAGTCTTGAGCTTATAGTCGTACACCTTGCACTTAAGCGACTTAGCTCTGTCGTGGATCTGGTGGTACACGCGAGTCGCTAGAGCCGAGATGATCGCTTTAGGGTGGCTCATCAGCGTGACAAGCCGAGCTTCATGGTTGCCAAGCAGGAAGTGCTGTGGACAAAGTGCAGAGATAAATGCTAGGCCATCGTTAAGATCAGCCTCCGGGTCAACTGTAGCGTCGTGGCTGTCGTTGGTGATAGCGCCACTGCGCAGGCAGGTCATGTCGATAGCATCGCCGAGATGCAGCACCGTGTCAGGCTTCCATCGGTCACGAAAGCGGAGTACTTCCTTGAGTACAGCCTGGTCAGCCATGAAGCCGTGGCTGCATGAAACTGCAAGGAAGCGTTTCCACTTCCGCGTTATGTTCGCCATAGGCTATTTCTTGCGCTTAGTAGCGGCGGCTTTCTGCACAGAGTACGCAATGGCAGCAGCCTGCTGGGGTGGCTTGCCATGCTTGATCTCGGTCTTGATGTTCTGGACGAACGCCTTCTCGGATGCGGATTGCTTTAGTGGCATAGTGTTACTTTGATCCAAATGCTTTTCTAACTGCTGCACGCCTAGCGTCATTACCTGAAGCAAAAATACCTTCAAGCTGCTTTTTATCGTTGTACAACTTAAATGAGTTCTTTCCGGTTTGAACGATTCTGTAACCAGTAAAGTTATCAGTTGTCACCGTGCCGCTTGGGAGCTGCTGCTCGTCAGTGTTAATTTCGTTAAACGGCAGGCTTGCTCCAGACTGTGGATACACGCGCAGCCAAGACTTGATGCGAGGCAGGGATTGCCTGTCTAGCGGCCTTAGAAGCTCGATTGCAGCCTGTGGGTCGATCATCGCGTTAACCAACATGCCTTGTGCTTTCTTGGCGACATCTCCGCGCCACATGGTACGAAACACATCAGTGAGATCAGACATCACCCCAGTGACCCGCCTAAGTTCCATTGGCATCACGGACGACGTAAGCCTGCCAAGTACGCTTAGTGTGGTTTCAGCGAGGCTAACATCTAGGTCGCCAGCCAGCATCTGGTTCAAGCTTGTCACAGACTGTCCGCCAGCAGATCGCCGCCGACGTGCGTACAGTTCGACCTGACGCCGCGCTTTGTCTAAAGCTTGAAGTTCTTTAGAGTCTTTACCCAGCAGAATTTCAATTGCGGCTCTTTGCGAGCTGCCCTCACGGAAGTATTCGTTTAATAGAGCCGGAGACAATGATAGGTCTGCCGTCACTAGCGGTTTAAGTGTGTTTTTTGTTGAAGCCACTTCGCCCGGCCTACGCACAGCAACATTGAGGTAATTCTTAAGCGCATTTTTTAGTCCTTCAATTGCCTGTCCGCTTTCGTCCTGAGCGGCTCTTGTGACCAACTCAGTCATGTAAACGGCTGCGTTTTCACTGTTGATAACCTTGCCAATTGCAGCTTCTGGAGCAGCGCCAATGTAAGCAGCAGCCTGACTGGACTGAACGGCCTTCTTTGCGTCTTGAAGTTTTATTTGAGCAGGCTCTTGAATTCTTGCCTTAGCTGTTTCTGCTTTAACTGTTGCCTGTTGAAGTTGCCTTGTTGTTACCGCTCCAGTTTCAGCGGCTATTTCTTTAGCCTTAGCAATTTTAACCTCTGAAGCTTCTAGTTGTTTTTCAGCAGAAGCCAAAGCGGCAAGCTCTGGGGCAATCTTGGATTGATAGACTTCTGGGAATACATCAAGCAACATCCTTCCAGTCTTCCCATTAACCCAACCTTGGATTGCTTCTAAGCTAGGGTTTCCACGTACGGAATCAAGCATTTGGCCGTAGATCCAATCGCCAACGGCAGTAACAACATCTTTGCGATTGCTAGCGGCAGATCTAAGCTGCTGAAGACCTTCAACTGAAGTTGCATATGCTTCAATTGTTTGAGACGGTTCTATATTTGATTTTCTAGCTAGTACTTGCCCTGAAGCCTTGTTTAGGTACTTTTCTGCGTATACTTTCCATGCAGCTCTTGCTTCTTTAACTTTAGGAGACAATTCGCCAAGAACATCAAGATCGGCTTCTAATGCCTCTCTAAAATCACCCAAAAGTCTTGCTGTGTTTGTGTTCCCTCCGGGCCCTTGTTGTTGGGCCTGAGCTGATCCAACTTCTTGAATTGCTGTAATTAATTGATCAGCAGGAACTTTCTTTTTTGGATCTTTGTATTTTTTTAATAAAGCTAAAACTTCTGCTGGAGGATTGTTTAAAACAACTTCTTTTAATATTTTTTTAACAGCAGTTCTTGCGTTTGCAAAGTTAGTCGTAAAGCCCAATGTACTTATTTCATCCCATGGAGCCTTTGCGTCTTGATAAGCGTTTCTTTCTTCAGCATTAAGTGCCTTAGACACAACCTTGCCAGACGCTGTCTGATCGCCTCTTCTTTGAGCAATTTCAGACTCAGCGCGTTGCAGCAATAATGCTATAGTAGCATTTCCATGCTCAGCAGTTTTTACGCCGTCGTTCACTAAGGTCATTTGGTTATCTACCAACTCCTGTGCTTGACGCATGATGTTTGCAGAAGCCGTGTCACCTTGCCTTATTAAGCCATCGTAAGCCTCTTGCGCTCTTGCAAGCATGCCCTCGTTTTGAGAAGCAAAGATTTCTTGTGTTCGCAATGGCGAAAGCGCAGTTGGCTCAAGTGTCACATCAACGCCTTTAGCTAAAGCCTCCGCGCTGGCTTGGTCGATGTTCCTTAGTTCAGATTCACGGTTGCGTAACGCCTGTTGCAAGCCAAGGAATCCTTCATCCCCAACAACGTCTCCAGACAATGGACGCACGCCTTCGCCAGCAAATTTTCCAGACTCAGACAGCTTGGCAATAGCACTTTCCCTATCGCTTACAAACTTGCCCATCACGTTCGTCGCTGCCTGTTGTGCCGCAATATCCTGTCGAGCAGTGCGGTCGAACAGCTTCTGTCCAAATCGCGACGGCTCCAGTACAGCGCCGATTATCGTGTCGAAGGCTAACCGCTCAAGATCTGGTAGTTCTTTTTGAACTGCACTGCCTGCCAATGAAACTCCAGCACCAAATCCAGCGCCAACTGCTAGGCTTTTTGCAGCAGCCACATCGCCTGCTAGTGCTTTGCCAATGGTAGAAACCGCTGGTCGAGCTACCAAGAACTGAGGGATAACCTCACCGGCCATCCGTGAATATCGAGTCCCTCTTGATGCAACGTCAAACTGAGCTTGAGCCTGCTCCTCCGTGGACATTGGCATCATCTTCTCTTGCAGCGCAGAGCCAGCCATTGCCCCAGCCATGCCGCCAACTATAGCCGCCCCCGGCACTGGAACAACGCTCCCAGCGGCTCCACCGGCAATACCGCCAAGCGTAGGGATAATCGCCCGTGTAGCGCCCCGAAATGCAGCCCCAGCCGCACTAGGTGCCATCTCTTCTTGATATTCCCTCCAGGCTGTCGAGAACTCGTCCGTGTCGTTATCTGCTGGCGTGTACGTTGGCGAGATCAATCCTTCAGCTACAGCAGTGTCAAGTATCTCTTTGGGCGTGTCGCCAAGTTGCTTTGGGTTTAAGTATCCAGTAACATCTGTAAACCTAGATTCAAAACCAGACGCAGGAGGACGCTCCGGCTCCGTTTGTTGCAGAAGCGAGATTAACTGCTCGTCACTTAACTGTGAAATGTCAGCCATATTACTTAATAAGTCCTCGCCGCTTTGCGTCCATTAAAAGCTGTTCTCTGCTAAAGCCGCCTGGGTTTTGTCTGCTGATAACAGGAACAGCAAGAGATGGATTATAAGGTTTTATTGAATTAACATCCAATCCAAGCGACTCTGCAATTTCAGGGCTGGTTTGCTTTGCAATAGAGTTAAACTGAGATCTTGATCTGTTCACCATGTAGTCGTGAACTGTTTGAACTTGTTCTTTGTACTTTTTGATTCCAGATTCAATTTTTGGAAAAACAGATTTTCCGCTTTGAAGTAAATTTGTTATATCAACCACTGAAGACTCAAGCGTTGGTAAAACACGTTTTGCTTCACCTTCTGATAGCGCATCTGGATTATCCGACAAAGAGGCATTGTAAATTTTACCTTGAGAAGCAAGTTCTCTTGCAAGATCGGCAAAATAAACGTCACGCTTGTCTTTGTTTTTAGGCGCGTTTTCAAGTTTATAATCAATTAAGTCTACTATAGACTTTGAGTCTGAAATTGATCTAAACCTTCCAGTGCTAGCAGATTGAATCTTTTCAGTAATTGGTTTAAGTAATGGATTTTTACTTAAAAAGGAATCAATACTTGGCGTATCCTTTGGAATAAAGTCTATCTCAGACTCAAGCGACTTACGCAAATCATCGCGCATGTCCTTTGGCGCGCCCATCACAATCGAGTTAATCTGAGACGAAAGTTCTCTGCGAGTTTGCTGCGCCATTGTTGCCTTCTTGGCAAAGTCGTCAAACGGAAACGCTGCGGCGACGGCCTGCTGTTGCGTTGGGGCTGGCGTAGGCTCCATGCTTGTAGCGGCAGCAACCACTTGTTCCGTGCCGGGAATAGCAGACTCTTCAATGGGTGTCTGTTGAATAAACTGCGCGACCGATGAAGCTTGACGCTCTAGCTTGGAAGGCTTAGTCGGGAAAAGCTCTAGAACGTAATCTGATAGTGATGCCATACGTTGTTATCTTTCAAACATTGACCTAAATCCGCTTACATTAGATTTAAATTTTTCAAGCTGTTCGTTGGTCCTATTGTAGCGGTCCTGCTCTGCTTGACGCTGGCGCTTCTGCTCTTCAATGTTAGCATACTGTGGGCCAACGCCAATTTCAGAACGCTGCAATGCGCCAGCCTGCTCTAGCTTGGCCTGCTGCGCCTTAAACAGCGTAGGCACATAGTTCTGAAAGAACGCACCTCGCTCAGTGCTGCTCATCTTGCTGGTCACATCACTCATTTGCTTAACTTGATCTTGGCTTAGCCCAAACATCTCCGGATTAAGCTCAAGCATCTTCTTGGTAGCATTCGACTTCTTATCTAGCTCGCTAGACTGAGCGTAGTAATCATTTACTGAACTTGGAAGCATCTTCGCAGCCATTGATGGATCTGCACCACCTGCTTTTGCGCCCATTCCAATAACAGAGTTTAACGCCTGTTGAGTTGAGTCAACTTTAGCATTCTCTCTAGCAATGTACTCGTCTCCTACTTGTTGAGACACTTGTTGGTAATATGGAGACATAATGCTTCCATATCCGCCGCCACCTGCAAAGGGTTGATTAGGTAATGCCATAATTAAAATGAACCTCCAACTTGTCCTCCAATCGCTCCGCCCGCAACAGCTCCCGCCGGACCGCCAACAAGAAATCCTGCTCCTGCACCAAGTGCAGTTCCAATTACCCCCCCATAACCCTTACTCTTGGAGTTATCGGCTTTCCATTTAGCGAGATTATACTGATTAAGGGCCTGCAAATTCTGTGAGCCAATCTGCGCGCTTAAAGCAGACTCAGGGTTGAAGTATTGCGGGCCAGCTAACTGTTGCTGGGCGTATGTCTGCTGCGTAGATCCGCCAAGCAAGCCAGCAAAGTCAGGTGTAGACTGGAAAGCAGCCATCGCTGGAGCAGCCTGCTGCTGCAAGAAACCAGCAGTCTGCGCAGCGTAGCCCTGCCGCTCACGCTCACGGCCAGTGCGATATGAGTAGCGGTTCATCACTTCTGCTAAGTTAGACTGTCCGCCAAGTGCAGTTCCACGAGCGGCATATCCAGCGCGAGCCTGCTGATCAAGCATACGCTGCTCTTCAGGTGATATGTTCCCACCCAAAGCTTGCTGCTGCTCTGCGTAGCCTTGAAGTCCACTCAGCAAGTTCTGCGCTCCGCCTGCCGCCTGGTATGCGCCAACAAAGCCTGCGCCACGCTCCTGTAGGGCCTGCTGCTGGTTCTGTTGTCTTGCTCTGGCGTAGTCAGCCTCTAGGCCGGTGTAGCCCGGCAGCAAGCCTTGCGTGCGTGAAAGGTCAGCTTGCGCAATCTGTGTAGCTACCTGCGACTCAAGCTCTGCGTATTTGGGAATGTACTCTTGGCTCAGGGCAAACAACTCGGGAGCAGCCTGTTTCTGTGCTGCAAGTGTTTCCTGAAGCTGTTCCGCGTAACTTTTGGTTACGGGGTTTGGAGGTGTAGGTGCTTTTTTCTTTCCCATACAAAAAATCTTATAGTTAGCCTAGCGTCCCACTCAATGAACCTTCCCCTGCGATTTGCATATACTTTTTCCATTTTGCGGTCAGCCTTTGCAATTTCTTGCAGTAGTATTTTAACAGCATCTTTGCTAGTTGCATACAATACATCTGCCTTGTAAATGTTACTTTCAGGCTGAGTCCAATCAAAATCATCTTCCTTTTCAAGAACTGGATGAAGGACCATGAACGCGCCATCGACGATGAACAGATTTCCATGGAGTTGATGAAACGAAAGATACTCACGCAAAACATCTGCATCTGTTGTTTGAAACAAGTATGGATATTTGTGTGCGACATGGTTTGCAAGCTTAAGAAAGTCTTCCCATTTCTCTAGCGTCATTAGGTCTTAACGATGAACATGAGCGCCACGTTGCGCGGCCGAGTTTCAGTTCCGGCATTTACTGCAGAGGGCGGTGCTGCTGCATTTCTTTCGCCCGAGCCTGTATGATTAGATCCATCTATCGTTCCATCTCCAGTAAATGGATCTGTTACATATTGATATCCAGCGGGAGGCGCGTGAGTGTGTGGTTGAATATCCTGCCCTTGAGCTGACCTTAGTTGGCGACCACCGTCCACTCCTCGTCCATTGTCCCACCCACGAACAAATTCACCGCGCAGATCTGGAAGAGTAGCTCCATAAATCGGCACCAATGACGAAGGAGATGCCTGCCCATTCATCTCTAGCCAGCCTGCTGGAATTGCGGACCCACCCCACATGACGACAGCGCCAACAAGCGTAGCTCCAGCAGTCGTAGAGTCTACGTAACCTTTGCTTGCTGCAACCAAGGATGCACTTGGAGTACTACTTGAAAGTGTCAATTCACCAGTCATTGCGGCTCCTGCACGCAACGGAAAATATGAGGCGAACAAATCCTTAACACTGGTTAAGGCATATTTAAACAAAGACCCACTGCGTTCAGCGATAAGGTAGTCGCCAATCTGCGCAGGAGATTCAGCCTGCGCGGAGATAGCCCCCGGCAGCAACTCCGCGTTATCGACATGGGCGTTTAGGTTCTCAGCGGTCACTTGGTTAGTGCCCACCGTAGGGTAATTGACGTATGTCGTTCCTTTTTGGATTTGTAGTCCTGGCATAAATTACTCCTGAGAAATCATTGGTCTATTCGCTGCTATAGCATATACAGCAACACTTTTCAAGGCTGGTCTTCCAACCACAAAATTAACTGTACAGGCTATTGATGTCCCCCTAGCAGCAATACGTGGCCGTAGCGTTCCGTCTGTGTTGCCGCTAAAGCTGTATTCAAGCACAGTCTCGGTGGCATCCGGGTCGTAAGTGGTTGCGTCAATTTGCACAAAGTCATTTGAGACGTTGTTAAAGGTAAACTCACCTCGGCTAAACCGTTTCTCGGAAGTCCCGCCAAACGCATACTCTCTAGTCTGGACAGACGCAGGTATATGCACAAAGTTCTGTGTGTTGGGTATTAGGGTAGACTCAGTGATCTGGCTGGACTCTGGGAATAAGTTAAACGGCAAAGCAGGCGTAGCATTAAACGTGTTAAACTCGTCACCTTGAGTTTCTTCTTCTGACAAGAACACGCCACCGTACTGCCCTTCACCTGCAAAGTTGGTAATAATCATCAATCGGCGTTGATTGATATACGCGGACAAGATCAAGTTATCTGAGAATAAGCCCGTAGGATAATAGTCAATCGACTCCCAATTTTGGTTCAGCGTATTATATACAAGGATCTTGTCATTTCTAACAGACGAGCCAGTAGGCATCGCAATGTAGAAGCGGTTGCTATAGTAAGTTGCTACTGATTCTTGAACAGTATTGTAGTTAACTGTCTCAAAGAAGTCTGCAATTGGCTCGCTTAACGGAAGCGTGTTTCCGAGCAGCTTAAGATCAAGCTGTGGCGTCAGCATGTGAACGCCATTGGCAGACAAGAAGAACACAAACTGACCAGCGGCCACAATTGACCGTCTAGCCAAGCAGCCAATCTCGGTGGTAACTACCGTTGTGCTGCTGTTAACCCCAGGAGGCGAGTTGATGTCAAAGTTGTCAGTCTCAACAAAAACAATGTAGATGCTGTTGGTCATAAAGACCAAGAACTGGTCCTGCACCCACGGCAGCACGCCTACAATCGAGTCGTTCCCGCCGGTATTGATGACGAAGTTGTTCAGCGTCGTGTCGCATTGCTCGCTCAAGATGTCGCTAACGAGTATCTGATAGTCGCCGAACTTAAGGATAAGCCGGTTCTGGAAGTACAGGCCAAAGTCCGCGCATGGCACAGATTGCGTGATCCCTGTCACTGTTCCACCGTCCACAGTAAACTTCTGCTCTGCGTAAATTAGATCCGCTAGTCCCTCCTGCCAGATAAGCGGCGGAAGCCCACGACGAGTGTTCCAGCCTGCCTGTGTAGTCCTGGCTGCGTAGGTAACGCCGGTATTGTTTGTGTACTGAAACGTGAACGTGTTTGCGCCAGTCACCGTGATGACATAGCTGCCAGTGACAGCCTGCCCAGCCGTGTCTGAGCCGTCTGTGCGCCCGATGGTGACTTCGTCGCCGTTAGAGTAACCGTGTGGCAGCGTTGTCGTGATCGTGATTGTCCCAGTTGCGCCTGCACTAATGTCACCATTCGACTCAGTGGCAACAAACGTCGTCCTGTCGTACTTGCCACGAAAGATGTAGATCTTGTTCAGCGCCGTTACCACATCGCAGATGCCGCCCTCTTCAATCACGCGACCGGGAGGGAAGTCGTATGCCAAAGACAATGCTTCTGGTTCTGAGCCTTGAGCTGGCTTGTACAGATACATCTTATCCGTAAAAACCATCACAATGTTATCACGGCCTTCACCGTCAACATACAGTCCTGAGCCAACCATCGTTAACCCAATAAGGTCAGTCTCAGTAAGGCGCTTAGTGCCCTTGCGAGGCTGCGCAACGCCACGTTGCAGGCGAGCATTAAAGCTTGCTTGCAGCATGCCAGGCCTTAGGTTTGCAGGGTCAAGACGACTTGCAAATCCGATGAACATGTCATCACCTTCAGCCTGTGTTTGTTGTGCCATTGTTAGTTAGGTGCCGCCGTCCTTCTTACCGCAAAAACCGTTGGAAACATGTAGCTTTTATTCTCAGGCTCTTCTTCCTTTTTGTCTCCAGCCAGCTTGCTCATCTTGTCAACAAGCCGCTGTAGATCATCGCGAATCTCAATCATGCGCTCTTTGTGCATGTCTTCCGCGCTGTAGTCCTCCTCTTCCTCCATCATGTCTTCCTCTTCGCCATAACCACACTCTGAGCAACAGCCATTGGATTGCATTGCAGATTCACACTCTGGACAAGAACAAGCCTTTCCGTTAAAGCTGCCACTAAAGATATCAAACATTGACTTAGGCATAAGATTAAGCGATTAAGGATTTCTTGGCTTCTCTGCGAGCGCACAGCTCACTAAGAGTGTAAGGAGTATTGTACTCAAAATGAGGCGCATCATAAAGCGATTTAAAGTTGCCACCCCAACGCAGTTTGTGTTTTACAGCCAGCGTTCCAGCCTGCTTGTGCATTAGATCAGCAGTCTTTTGGTCCGCAGGAGTACTGTCATCCATATATACTTTCCCTTTAAACACGCCACAGTCGATAGCCAGCCCAAAGTTATGCATACTTGAGCCAGGCTTGGCGTTAGTCACCTTTGGCCCAGGCGCAGTGCGTCCCTTGGCATACAATGCCTCTTGCTGCTCCCAAGAACGAGTGCCACAGATAATCTTGTAGTCCAGTCCCTGTTTGGCAACCAACTCCTTTGCGTCGATAATAAAGTTCACAAAGGCATCCCTTGCTTCAGGGAGTAATGTGTCAATATATTTAGCCGATCGCTCGTCAATCATTTACGAAGCAGTTTATAAATTTTGACTAAGGTGTAAACAATTGCAGAAACTCCACCAACAATGCGAACTGTCTGTTCAATCTCAGACAAAGATAAAGCAACGGCAGCAAAATTGACTCCTAGCACGGAGCCAATCTCCTTAAGGTCTTCTATTATTTCCGTTGGACTTTCCATTTGTCTTGAGAGTTCATTGTCTATGTTGAGATTGCTTGGCAACAGAAACGGCATCAATTAACTCCAGTTCAAGTCTCTGGTATCGAGAGTCTAAATGCCATTTCTGTGCCACCTCAGCAGTGTACGTCTGACCGGCCTGGAGCTCAAGTATCTCCTTGTTGGGTGGATACAAGTATCTTGCTGGAACGGGTGAACTGGTGGCGCAACCTGTCAGCAAGAGCATCGCGGCCACTGGCCCTAGCTTCAATGATCTGAGTTTCGACATCATCGCAGTACTTAGCTATGTCGCGCTCCAGCTCCCACGAGGCTCGCTTAGCCTTGATCTCCAGCCACAGACGCAGGATTTGCAGCAGGTTTGGTATCATTTGATTCTTTACGGAAGACGTTGATCATGCCAATTAGCGCCAATCCGGTTGCTAAGATAGCCTCTTGCATCTCTGGATGAAGCTTAACGCCAACTGCCGTTAGCAGCGCCAGCAAGCCGCGCCAGGTGGACGGCTCCTTCAGTCGTTCAAGTAGGTACTTCATAAGTTACTTCTTCTTTGCGGTCTTGGCAGCTTGCTTAAACGCCTTTGCTGTTGGAGCGCCCTTGGCTCCCGGCTTGCGCATCTTTTCCTTGCTGCCAGCAGCAATACGTTCACGTTTAGCGTTGATGTTTGAATAGAGTCCTTTTTTTATAAGA
>Ga0181348_1000968_pt1 | contig 12587 bp, 21 predicted proteins | sample Su13VDMM110DN_FD_130092 | JGI IMG/M metagenome (GOLD analysis project Ga0181348, IMG submission 130092) | Freshwater viral communities from Lake Michigan, USA - Su13.VD.MM110.D.N | ecosystem: Environmental > Aquatic > Freshwater > Lake | place: USA: Michigan | collected 2013-07-16
GCCGCAGGTGCTGTTGCCGCCCCAGGTGCTGTTGCCGCCCCAGGTGCTGTTGCCGCCCCAGGTGCTGTTGCCGCCGCAGGTGCTGTTGCCGCCGCAGGTGCTGCCTTTGGTTGTGTGTATTGTGCTTTATATTGAGCTTGTGCCGCCGCCATAATAGCCTGAGATGCTATTTTCGGGGTAATATTGGCTTTAGCCACTGCTTCCACTACCGCTTCATCATTTTCTCTTAATAAGTCTATATAATTACGCATCAACTCTAAGTGATGTGCCGGCTTTTTGCTTTCCTGTACGTCATCGGGCGGTGGGTTGGCTAGTGCGCCGCCAGCTCCGCCTGGTGGTGCTGATTGGATCTTCCGCATTCCCGGAGGCTGCGGTTTTTGCACGTTTAGTGTTGGATTAGCTTTTGCCTGTGCTGTTTTTCTTGCGGTAGATGCCGCAGTACGAAGTACATTCTCAGCGGCTTTAATAGCTTCTGGTGAATATTTATTATGCTGTAACCATAAGATAACATTTGCTGTTGTTGGTTTTTCACCAGATCCTCCCAAATATTTTTGGAAGCTGGCCCATGCTTTATTTGCAACATCGCCGACATTCATTTTTTCGCTCGATCTATTCGCAAGGTCAGGAGCAAAAGTAGATAGTTTAGATCCTAAATAATTTCCAATTTTACTAAAAGAACCCATTGGAGCTTCTTCAATTTTATTTGGTGTTAAATCTGATGGTTTCATTATAAAATCCTTAGTTAATTATTATCTATTTATTATCTATTTATACTTGCTTGACTTCATGTTGTTTTCCTTAACGATTTTGAAAATCTCTGTAAATCTCTGCCTTTTATAGAACTCAATAACTTCTTTTCCAAAAGTTCAGCCTTCTCACCAGGATAATGCTTGTTAATCAATTCTAACAAGTGTATCGCACTGGATATGATATTATGGGCTCTACTCTCTATTATATACGAGGTATCACTATTATTGCCCATGGCCTCTAATTCTTGTAGCAGAGAACGAGTTTGTTTTTGCATTATAATTATCCTAATAGTATTTATGCTGAACCAGAATAATTATTTCTTTAAGGAACTAAGTAAAGACCTCAGTTTTGACCCTTGAACATCAGCTATCACTTTCTTTGATTCATCGGTTGTTATTACCCCGCTATTATCTACTACTATATTAGATGATACTCCAATCTGACTCATTATATGATTTGCGCTAGGTTGAGGATTATAGCTTGTTTGTTCATCTCCACCGGAGTCAGTAATACGCATAGATTCTACATCATAATCCAAATCAATTTTCATCCCCACACCAGTTGAACTACGTGACTTCATGCATTGAATTTGATACTTACCACGCTCTCGCATACTACGACTTGTAAAGATACCAAACACATTATCTGCTGTGTTAATCTTACTGATACCACCTGCAATATGACTATGATCAAACTCAATCTCATCAACCGCACTACGATTTAGTTGGGAGGCAGTAACCATCAGTACACCTAATTCTTTAGATAAATTTCGCAATTCTTCAGCTACATATTTGTCTTTAATAAACTGATCATTTGGATTGACTTTAACCGACACAGGCATCACTAAATCCAAATAATCTATCATCACAAAATCAACCCGCTTACCTGTTTGAATTTGATATTCTTTCAAATATGCTCGGATATCATTGACATTGCTTTGGGCGGGTAATCCTTTAACTTGATAATTACCTGATTTTTTACCCATCATCTTAACTTTAAGTTCAGTTGTGCTAATATCCTTACGAATTGCTTTAGTTCCCATATTGGTTAACATAGAATCAGTTCTTAGACTGGTTAGTTCTTCACTTAACTCTAAGGTGATATATACTCCGCACAATCCAACCAATAACCAATTCAATGCAATATTCATCATGACCAAACTTTTACCTGATCCTGATCCTCCCGCAAATATATTAAGTTCTCCTCGACTAAAACCACCATACAAAATTCTATCCATCTGTGGCCAGCCAGTTGATACCTGTCCACCTGAGTTAAAATACTTATTGATACGACCTGCCGGATCAGCAAAATAATCTGTACCCATGTCTTTTTGTAAACTGATCTGTACTGCATCCTTAATCAGTTTTTCAACAGGATCATATTCACCTTTTTCAAGTAAATCTACGCTAGTAAGAATAGCACGTTCTAATTCTTGCCGTCTAGTAAAACTCTCAAACTCATCAAAGAACCATTCATAATGCCCTTCACTTAACTCTGTGATAGGTTCAATATCAATACCTGTGGTTGCTTTTATCTGCGCACAATCGGGTAGCACATTATATTTTTGACTATGTTCTTTGAACATCTCTGCTGCTGGTCTAAGAGAACGATCAAAGTTCTCACTGTTCATGATGTTCATTACACGGATATAAAGTTCTGCATTAGTGATCATCATTCTAAGAAATAATTTCTGCACATCTACTGTATAATCCAACTGCTTTTTAGCTTTATCTTTCATTTATAATCTTTCTCTGCTAAACGCAAAATCTTTTTCCTTTGCATCTCTATCTTTATCTTACTGCTTGTCGCGCTTTGCAATATACTTATTATCGTGGCTAGTTTTCCATATTTAACTACTGCATCATTAACATCTTTTACATTCACATCCCAATCAGGTAATGATATTTGATATCCTAATTCTAGCGCACGTTCGCATATTTTCAGTCCGGTCTGATCCCTATCAGGCACAACGATAATCTGCTTATTGAGCGTAGATAACAACTGTATTTGCTCTTGAGAGATATCGTCATGCATGACAGCGACACCGTCTATGCTTAAAGCATCAAATATACCCTCAGTAACAATACATACTTGCCAATCTGATTTCTGTATATCGATGTTAAAAACATAGCCGGGTTGTTGCTCATTGATATACTTAGGTGTTTTGTTATCTAAGAATCTACTAGTATAACCAACGATCTTATTTCTGTATGTGTATGGTACAATGATTCTATTGCCCATCCTTCCATGTTCGTTGGGCGTGATTAAAAACGGATAGTCTTTAGTATCTATCTTGCGAGACCTAAGATAGTCTGCGTAGACTTTATGTTTTGGATTGGTGCTATCTACTATTTCACCTTCAGGTAATATATGTTCATTGAACTTAATTTTTACCCTTGATCTTGTCGGTTTAGTAAAATCCAATAAGTCTTTATGTTGAAGGCTTTCTAAGTTCCATCGTTGTATCTGCTGATCATCTATACCGCACCAAACTAATAGATTTCTAGTCTTTACATTTATGCTACGACCTAAAGTAAAACTACAGGTAAATTGACAGTTGAAACAATGTAAGACCCAATTAGTTTGCCCGTCTAGCTTTATCCCACAACGCATTCTACGATCAGGTTTATGACCTCGATGATGGCAACAAATTCCGTTAAACGAAATCCAGCCAGAGGATGTTGATTTCTTTTTACCAGGAAGGATGGATAATATTGAGAACATTCTGACTATTATAACAGCTTACGTCAGATAAATCAACACATTAGGTTATATTACCTAGATAATATATTGGTTACTACCCCGACGTTACTTTCAAATTGCATTCTAACGTAAGGATGGAATCCCTGGATTACATATCCTTTGGTATCGGATAAATTAGAATACGCATTAGTTAATATCGGATACCAATCTCCGTCTACAATAGCAGAACCTTCAATCACTAGGTTACCGTAATATCCAGAATATTCTGCTTGAAGAGTTAGGACAGGATTATCATTAGTGCTTAATACACTGCTATAATAAGTGATAGCAGTAGAATTAGAGTTAGCATTATGTAGATTAGGGAAATCCTGCCCAGTTGGGATAGTGATTTCATATGATGATACAAAGTTAGGTAGCACTGAATTTACAATATTCAATACACCTCTAGCACCAGCATTTTGATCTACAAATACAGGGAAATCAAACTCCGCTACAGGTATCTCTAATGTATAATAACATTTTTGCGCTGGAATGTCTTCTATATCAGCAGCATTCAATATAAGCGCACATATCCCGGTAGCAGGTAATTGTAGGGTAAGTGCTTTTTGCAGTAATATAGCATTACCTTCATAATTAAGAATCCTGCAGGTAATACTTTTTCCAGTAATATCGATGGGTTTCTGTTCCTGATTGATGAACTGAAATTGCAAGCGGTTATCTACACCCTTATGTAGGGTTAGTGGTTTGGCGTATTGGGGCATGTAACTCCTCGGCGAATATCCGGATAGTAGCACAACAATGTTGCGTTGGACAAAATAGAAAACGGGTGTTGAATACACAAATGTAGGCTCCTAATAATGTATTTAGTCAATGTATTTTTAATTTATTAACTTTGGGTTATCCTATACTAAATAAATGCTAATGACTATGATTCATCATGACTTTTTCAAGAAACTCAGTGACTGCCACCCCTTTATAACAGTTTGTTCCTACGCAGGGCAAGATTATGTTGGAATAGTACAAAATAGAGATGATGTGGTAACCACAATCTATGACTTTGGATCTATAGTCAGTATACCAGCCAAAGAAAGATTCCTAGAATTAGGGGATGTTTGGTGGTGGGAAAGCAATAGATTAATACCAATAAATCTATTCTTGAAGGATGATTGGGTACCCTTTAGACCCTTCTTAAAGACTTTCAACAATAAAAGCCTAACTATAATTCATGGTCCGGTATGCAGTATGGCCGAGTTAAGCAAGCGCCGATCAAAAAGGCGTAGCATAACTCTAGTGAAAAGAATGACATAAGATAAATAAAAGTGTAGTCCACGAGTCTCTTACCTCCCCGACTACTCTAACTGCTATTCATTTACAAGGAGCAATCAGCATGTGTATTTATTGTAACACTACTAACTATCGTAAAATATACGAAAACCATCTTGGTACTATTCCTAAGGATCATGAGGGCCGTAGCTACGAGATTCATCAACTAGATATCACGGAGATAGTTGTGCTAAGTCATAGGTTCCAATTTTCTGATAACACTCACTTAACAAATTTGCATGAACCGCAACAAGCCATGAATAGGAAATTGAGTGACTTTTTTTAAACACATAATCATCAGTACCTTTATCCCACACCGTTTTAGAGATTTCACTCCAAGATTTACCCATCAAATGTTTTTTCCCAGGTCTAATAATAGCTAAAAACATAGCTAATCTAGGAATACTATTAATAGGTTCAGGCATCCTACTGATATTATAGAACTGATTATTCAAATGTATAAGTTTTTCTACAAACAAGTTATTCTTTAGGTCTGCCCAGTTTGGTTCTCGCATCAATTTATTCAAATGCTCTTCACTTTTAATGCTCTCATATACATGAACATTTAGTAAATCTAACTTTAGATATCCACGCTTTTCTGCTGCATCATAATCAATTGCAGCTATATCATTTATAGGATCATATGGGATATCACATACATGCACTCCGCTAGCATGTTTGCGTATAGGTTTAACATTACGCATAGCTGCTGGAATATGTTTGATATGTTTTAGAATATCTTCACGATTCCCTAAATCTATATCTATATCACTAGTAAACTTCATCATGCATCTTTGTCTGATAAGATAGGCACAAACGGAGTAGGCCAAACAATCGAATAACTATCCCATCTAAAGTTTTCTTCTAGAGGTTTATTGTATGGCATATCAACTACATACTGCACCAATGATGTTTCTGACAATACTAAATAACCATGTGCATATTGTGGGGGAATAAACAATGCAGTAGTATTATCTAATACTACCCCAAACCATTTTTTAGATTCTACATCTAAAGCAACATCAAATATTTCTCCAAAAAGCGGCATTACTAGTTTAGACTGATCTTGTCGATGCATTCCTCGTAATACATTATATTTGGATGAAGCTAGATTTATTTGTCTAAACGTTCCCCGCATTTTATCTGAGTCACTTTTCCAAAGTTCACAAAAATCACCACGCGAATCTTTGAATTTAGTATGAGTAATAACTTCTACTCCCGGTAACGATTCACCGTATGTTTTCATGTAACTATTCCCGCTTTAATAAGTTTCAGATATGCTTTTTGAACTATGATAGCTTGACGTTCTGCATCTTCTACCGCTTTGTGTGTAGTGACATGTCCGCCATCTTTCAAACTTACGCCGGTAATATCAAACAAAGTTCTAGTATCTCTAACCGTATAGAAGGGCCAAGGAATCTGCATATTGAGATTTCTCATTGCTGATTCCATAACAACAACGTCAAAAGGTGCACCGTGACTCCATACTGCTTTACGATTCCAACAAAACTTGTACAGTTTTTCCATGCATTCTTTAAATGAGATTCGATCTTTATCCCCAAATGCTTCTTCTTGTGCTGTGGCACTTTGTCCGCCCCACCAAGCTAATGTAGATTCGCTTATGGTTCTTCCGTATTTTTCAGTTTGTTCATCAATAGTAGGTCTAAGTTCCAGCTTTTCTACTACTCCCATACCTTTAGGGTCAAATCTAACTGCACCAATCGTGAGAATCACACAGTCAGGTGTTGTGTCTAATGTTTCCAAATCAATCATAATATGTGAAGCCAAAATTATTCCTTTAAGGTTGCTCAACTTTTATATAATACTATTATAACACTAAAGACATTATCTGACAAGTATATTGGGATAAATATTAGGATGTTAACGATTACTAAAACCGTGACTACTGTTTGGGGTTCAATTTCGGATATGTTAGACGGTGAAGATTTTAATCATGCCAAAATGAAATATATGACCCACATGATGTTATCCAATAAAAGTAACGGTGTATATCTTATAGAAGATCCAACAGCAATAACAACTTATTGGGTTGATGAAAATGCTGCTTTGGCTTATCAAGATTACATCACTAACTTAGCTGAACAATATGATAGGAAGATAATAGAAGTTATTATATGTGATGTATGATTTTACAACCATCGTAACTTAGCTACTATAAATTCCGCGTCTCCGCGTAGATATATTCTACGATAAATATATTGATCATTTTTCCAACACCAATGTTCATTGTGTATCAACTCACTTGGGGAGTCTTTTAACCAATCATCTAACTCTTTGCTAGGTCCCCAGGTTTGCCAACACCAGGCTCTAACTTCATGGAAAGCAGAAGATTTGGCAGGGCCAAATAACTCTATTAAATATTTCCATTTGTCACTTCCTTTATATCTTTTGTCTAACTTGATTATGTTCATTATCTATGCCATAATTCGTACATGACTTTGTATTTGTCATCCCAAATATCTATTTCAATTAATCCAGAAATCAATCTGAAATCCCAGCCAGATCCACGTTGTCCAAAATTTCTACGACACCATTTAACTATGATGCTAGGATCTTCTTTGCGGAATTTACAATCGTATCTATAACAAGTATCAATACCGTTTTTAGTTACACTATCCCTAGATCCGGAATGTGTATCCATTATTTGCGGTATCCAATTTTTATTGTTACTAAGTATACTCATCCCCATCTCAATTTAAATAATATTACATCTTTTTCAAATCTAAATCTAAACCGCATATCCCAATCGTTGTCCCCAACAGCATTAGGACCCCATCTAACATGTTTCTCTGGGTTATCTATTTGATCATATAACCAAACAACGATTTCCCAATACCTTATAGGTTCAAATTCATGTAAGATCACTTCATGCCAAAGTGGATTAGTTGCTTCCCAACCTCTTCTATCGAAATTTTGTTCCCTCATTTCTCTCATTGAAATTTCAACACAAATACTATATACTTCTTTTCATCCATTATCTTGAAACCATCGGTGATATTACCATTAACGATATTCATCTTTATCCCATATTTGGATTCTAGATAATCTTCAAATTCATATGCATCAAACTCTTTTTTAGTTTCCATATATTCTTTTCTGACTAGTTTGATGCCATTCCAATAATCCCATCGTTTCTTTCGTTGGTTTATATGTTCATCATCATCATCATAATCTTGGAAATCTAATGGAACTTTAGTCATGCCCATCTCAACTTAAACCACGCATAGTTTGGTTCTTCTCTAAACTCAAATACACCTTCCCCTACATAACGCCAGCCGTCCATAACGCTATTACCAAATGTTTTACTACACCATTCAATACATGGTAACCAACCCCTTAATCCTACAGTATGGTCTGACATAGGTGCTTCTATGCTTGCTATATACCATCCGTTACTTGAACTTCTCATGCCCATCTTAATAGAAACCATTCGATATCTTTTTCATCTTTGAAGGTCAAATACATACCCTCTCTAGGATGATAACTAAATGTTTGCCAACACCATTCATCAATTTCTTCTTGCCAAACAGCATACTCTTGCCAGGCTCCTGCAATAATCACTACTCTAGAATCTGCTTTGATATATTTTTTCATACAATTCCTCGCCCTTGCATGATCTGTAACAAATAATTTGCCCATTCAGAATGTGCTTCTGCTAACGGGTGACCGTACTGTCCTTTTGGCAAAGCATTATTCTTAATAAATTTATACATGGTATCGTTATTGCTTAATATAGTTCTTTGATTATTATGCCAAACTAGATTTATACTAAATTCATTTTCTACATATATATCATTCCACCAGGCCGGTAAAGCATTAAAAAAGAAATAAGTGATACCTAAATTTTCCAACAGATTTGCTAGCAAATACGAGTGTTGGAAATATCTTTTAATAGATGCATTTTCATTGAGTATGTATAAAATATAATCTTCATGTATCTTATTAACCTTTTCTATTAAGTCATCGGTGATAAACCCACGATCTACAATCATTTTAAATGGTTGTGCAGTATTCCATCTATGCCAATAATTACCAATATTAATTTCATCTCTATCACTCAAAGTCCATCCAATGACTATCATAGTTTCTTGACATTGTTTAGGGGTCATTGACATTACATAGTCTATGGTTGTGCGTAATATTCTGGAGTTGCTACCCCCTCCCATTGACAAATTAATTAATTCTTCTATCCCTAACTTATTCTTTAAACAACCTGCCCAATTTAGTAAATTATATATATTGGAATATGTTGATGCAAAGTTGCCATTTGCATCATTCAAATCCCAATTAATTGGGTCGTTGGGATCTTGTTTAGCTAACCCATTTTTTTTAATAATAGTGTCAAACTTAGGGTCTTGTTCTAACTCATTCCCTGCGGTCCAACTACAGCCATTTACTACAAGCGTCTTTATCATGCTAATGTTTGTTCTAACCAAAGTTTACAATCAGGCCAATTCTTATACTGATATGCTCTACCACCTGCTGCTGTCCAATCAATGTAATTAACGAACTTATCGTCAATCAATATATCGTCAGGATTCTTACAATGAGTATGTTTATCTTTTGTGTATGGCCCAAAGAACACAGGGATTCCTGGAAAATGTTTATTGGCCCAATGTACCTTATCTTGAAATGCCCAATACATATCATTCCTTCTTGGTACAGCAGATAAAAAGGCTACAAACACTTCAGGATTATCAACCGCATACTTAATAATCCAATCTACTAATTCTGGGCCGCCCTCTCTTACTTCTAAATCTCTATATATGCGTGGATGTAGTTTAAGTCTACTCCACTCAGCAGTTGCATAATCATCAACTAACGAGGTACGTGATAGTATCTTATTAGCATGACCAGTAAAATCTGCTACAACTTCATCCATATCAATAAAAATATTCATAATTATCCCCAACGCAACTTAAACCAATTTGCATCTTTCTCGTCAAAAAAGTCAAAATGCATTGCATCTTGTCCTGGATGAAACATAAAACGATCCCCTGGTAATCCAAACTTCTCTACTGTCCACGCTAGTGTCTCATTCCACCATTCACCGGAATCATCTTCATCCCCGGTAATCCATGGTACACTTACTCTAATACCCTGCTTGTTTGAGTAGTTCTTTGACTCTGTTAGTATTTTCTGGTTCACGATGAAATTTTAATGCCCATTGTTCAGGATTGATGTAATCTGAGATCATTTTAACATGATCCGCTTCTAATGTCTCTAATAGATGGATACCACTACCACTTTGATAAAGCATCCAAGGACTTACTTTACCAACAGTTATAGCATAACATATCTTGTTGGTATTACCATATCTTAGATAATCATTACTACTAATATGCTCATCCTTTGCTCTATCAATACAAGTCTCTATACTTCTAGCTATCGCATCAAATGGATCTTCTGTTCGTAAATATTCACAGAGATATCTGGTATACGTGGTATCTATACACCAATTATCTATCTTGATCTGATTCTTCAGTAACCAATCAACAAATCTACTTATATTGATAGCATTGATATCTACACAATAGTTACCAAATTTGATGAATGCGATATAGTATGCACTACGAATAAATTCCTCATAAGTGCGGTTCTTTTTTCCTGTTGTATTCTTCATATAGAATTGCAACCAAGATTGAAACCCTATCCTATTACCCTGTGATTCCTTACCTAACCATCTGCGTTTATATTCGCAGATATGTTTCATTATCGTGTTTTCTCTCAAGAATTCACGTTTGCAGAAATCACAACCAAATTTTATTGGCTTATCAGTTTCCAAGGTCTCTTTCATATTCAGCAATCTGATCATTGGTTATTACCTCATTCAATGTTTCTATGTCGGTTAGTTTCAAGTTAGGAAATAACTCAGCTAATCTTTTCTTTCTCTTATGTGCTGCAACAAATGCCTCACTAACCTCTTCAATATCATCTGCACTTGCTTTAGGATAAATCTTCTTATAATATTCGTTGATATCTTTAGCTTTTGCTGGTGCTTCTAACTTACTAACCTTTAAACTGATATTTGGGATCCATTGATGACGGTAAGTTCCTGTTCCGGGACTTGATGCACATAACATCAACCACTGTAGTTTAGGATGCTTGTGTACCTGTTCATTAAAGAAATATTTATTAGCATAATAATCAATACTACGTATATAATAGTTCTGTATCTCCGATGGTGCTTTAACCGCACTTGACCACATTATCATCATGTAAGGAACAAACTTCTTCTTTTGTTCTTCACTTAATCTATCATAATATGCATAATCTTTTTTATCAATTGCCGCTAAGGCTTCGAACAAGTCAAAGTCTTGTTTAGTAAACTTCTCATCAATTGATACTTTTGCTTTTGTAGCCATTAGAATGCTTGCCGGTAATCCACTATCTCGCAGTTCCTACTAACTTCTTTGATGAAGTAAGCACATTTAGGTTTAGGTCCATCTTCTAATGGGACACATAGAAATTGCCCGTTCTTTAATCTAGGTGCATACCACATTACATCATGGTAAATATCAACAATCTCAATCGGCAAAAAAGTCGGAGAGAATGAAGTTAGCGGATTAAAGATAAAGGCATTAAATCCTCTATCATTGATACTGGTTAGAGGTAAAGTTTCTAAATCACCGTGTTCCTTTTCACCGATAAGTATCTGCCAATCTACTGGCATCTTTATCTTGAAATCCCCTATCTTTAGCACAAGTGCAGGTGCATTAAACGATTCCAAAAAGATTAGCGGAATATAATGATAATCAACCGAACTAGGATTAGAATTGTCTAGGATTGCAAATCTAAGATCATCCACTTCTTCCGGAAGATATTCAAGATTATAAAATTTATTTTCTAATGTTAGGATTCGAATTTTAGTTCTCCAATGTAATTTTCATATGACATTATATACGATTGATATTGGAATGTCAAGCATTAATTTTACAATTGGTGAAATGATATCGATGCATGACGTTACCTTTTCCAAGTTTGCCACAATGATTACATTGTACTGCTGATTTGTTTTTCATTGTTATGCTTCTACTTTTATTAGATTCAGGCGAGTGGACTATACCAGTGATTCCTTTATTCCACGGAGTCCTTCTACTATCACCTGTACTCTAATTTCTCCAATGAAAACGGGTATGATGCATCTTTGTAGAAGGTCTTTCTTTGTGTAAGATGGCGCTTTGCGAATTTACAACTTGATGTTATGTCCCATATAACTACTTCGTCCTTATCTTCCGCTTTGCGGATACCCCTACCAATCGATTGGATAACCCTAACGAAACTCTTGCCAGGTTCAATAAGAACCAAATTGAAAATTCTAGGGAGATTGATACCAACCGATGCCACACCATATGTAGCCACAATGATCTTTCCCGTACTTGTAGCGATTTCATCATACTCTTCTTTCCTTTCCGTTAATTTGGTTTCCCCGCTAACAAATACACTATCGGGTAATCGTTTCACAATCTCTTTACCTGCATTTACTCTATCAACTAATACAAGGGTATTACCAGTTTGCTTTATCTTTAACACTAATTCAGCTATCGAATCTAATCTAGTTGCATCTTCTAATAAATATTTTAACTCAGCTTGATAGTTACCAAACTCTACTTTATCTTGTAACTGTACAATGTTCACATGACATTGTGCTAATACTCCGCGTTCTTGCAATTCACTTGCACTTAACTTGTTGGTTACAGGTCCTAATGATACAAAAATAGATTGACTCTCAAACTTAGCTTTTGGTATGGTTCCTGTCAATCCCCATCTGATTGGTACTTGAGCAAATA
>Ga0181348_1000970_pt1 | contig 12587 bp, 10 predicted proteins | sample Su13VDMM110DN_FD_130092 | JGI IMG/M metagenome (GOLD analysis project Ga0181348, IMG submission 130092) | Freshwater viral communities from Lake Michigan, USA - Su13.VD.MM110.D.N | ecosystem: Environmental > Aquatic > Freshwater > Lake | place: USA: Michigan | collected 2013-07-16
GAGCGTCATCGGTAAGTACTCAATATAATAATGGATATACGAGTATCGAAGAAAGTTTAACAACTTTTAATAAAGAAATATTAGATTTAATGGAAGAGGAATTTTTAAATTTCTCCAAATCAATGTATGAATATGAAATCATCCAAAAAGATTCATTAGTGACGACAAGAGTTCAAATTGATAAGTTATATTTGAATAATGACGGGATTTATAATAATTTTCAACTATTAATGAGAGAATTAATGTCGGTTAGTAAAACAACTGCGAGTAATTCGGAATCATTAACAACGGAGATACAGAATAAACAATTGTCTAATTTAGTTTCTACATTACGAAACTTTTTAGAATTTGATGTTGTCTTAAAATATGGTAACCCATCAAACTATAGTAGAAGGTTATTTGATAGTTATGGTACCGTAAACTTTATTGAGGATAAAATAACTTACAATCCTTATACTTCAAATATTCTACCAACATCAGGTGGTACAACAACAATGGCGATGTCAATTGCGTCTCATCCACAAACTTGGAAAGATATGTACAATTACGTAGGATTTTCAACAATACCGGGTATTCAGTATTCCGATAATGGTTCAACTTTAACTGATTTCTTTGTTGATATGAATATTGTGTTTATATCTGACTCGGTTAAACAGTTGGCGACTCTAATTAAAATTTACGGGACTCAAAAATATTTGGACCCAACAATGAACAGAACTAAATTTGTTAATTTAATTAACCAATACATTTTAGATAATAAATCATTTACGGATTTAGTATTAAATTCTTTATTTACAAAAATACAAACAGGGTTACCTGATATTGTTGAGGTGTCTGAAAAAACTACAGATACTGCAATTGATGGTGAACAAATTAAAATAGAAACTTATGAAACGTTTAAAGCGTTGAATGATACTTGGATTTCGGGTTATGATTATAAAGAAACTACTTTCTTAGAAGACATTATGTTTTTGGATAGAGCCAATCGAAATATTGGTGACGATTTATTAATAGACCCATTCAAAGTTAGAAAATTATTAAGTGATATTGATAGTGTTAATCCTATGTCGTCCGTTTATAATTATTTTGTATCTATTATAGATATACACCATTTTGTACCTATGATGCACCCTGGATATATTAATTTTTATAATGTCCAAGAAGTTCAAAAAAATAACGTACCTAAAATTGATGGTACTTTAGATTTTGGTAATACATTGTTTGGTACTTATCTAAATGTTGATACTAGAGATTCATCACCAAAATTAGTGTGTATGTATGCCGCAGAACCTAGTAAAAACCTTAATATGGGTAATAACAAAAATTACCCTTTTAATGATGATTCGTTTGATTTAAGAAGAGCTAGTGATTGCCCGTTACTTGAAAGATTAGAGGGTAAAGAAGATTGGGGAAAGTCAAATAGAGTTGTTGGTTTTAATGTTGATATTGGTATTACAAACCAAAACGTGTTTAGTGAATTTAGTGTTTCTCAAGATTTAGGTAAACCAACTGCCGCAACAATTTTAAATTTAGATGGACAAGTTAAAATGGCAAATGGAAAAACAATTGCAACTCAAAACGTTTCTCTTTGGAATTTTTATAGAGGTTTGTCGTATCAGTGCAGTGTGACAACACTTGGCAATGCGATGATTCAACCTACAATGTATTTTAATTTAAGACACGTTCCAATGTTTAACGGTGTTTATCAAATTTTGGATGTTAAACATAAGATAACTCCGGGTAAGTTTGACACAACATTTACAGGTGTTAGACAACAAAAATTTGCACTCCCACCACTTGACAGTTATATTCAATCATTAACACAAACATTGGTTAGTGAACTTATTGAAAAAATTAGACAAGATAAAACAACTGGTTCTGATGCAAATACAACAACTACAACAACAAGTAATAATGTTACGGATACTTCTAAACAAGTTTCTACTAATGCGAATAAGGATGGTAATCCACAAAACTGTGAAGGTGATTTAAAAGACAATGGATATTTAAGTGGTAATAATAAAGCTAAAGTTGACTTTATCGCCGCAACCAAATCCCAAACAAATTTAACAACTCAAGCGGTAGTTAATTCAATTAAGACTAATGTTGTCTCGGGTAATAATCCTACCAACAAATATTTAGCATTTATTACAATGTATATCGAATCTTTCACAAATAATCAATTTGTTGCTTCGAATAATAATTATGCGGGGGTTAAATTGAATTATGTTTGGCCTGGTGACTTAAGAAAGTACTTCAATCAAAATTATTTATGTTCACAACAAACAGATGGTACTTACGCCCCTTATGCAACATTTGATAATATTGATAACGTTTGTAAATTATTGAATGATTATTGGTCAAAAAAATCAGGGTTTTCGGTTTCCGCGGACAATTTAGCAAAGGCATGGGTAACTATGTGGAATAAAAAGAAAATAAGTGACGCGGATTTTAATAGTTTTAAAACGAATGATAAAAAAACATATGATGCAATAGTTTCGGTTATTGATGATGCTATTAATTTAGCGGACGCATTAAAACTGTAAAATTTTGTAATTTTAATTAAACCGAGATATTTATAATAAAAAATATTATGGATACAAAAACTTTGTTAAACAATTATTTAGGTAAACAAGTAAGAACTACCGAGAAAGATATGGGGAATGGAACTAAACAAGTTTGCGATTTAGATAGTGGGGATTGTTATACTGTTAGAATGAAAGACGGTTTAATCGAAAGAGTTGACCACGTAATGTCAAAAAATAAAAAAGTTCAAGTTGAAACACTTACAGGTGTTAAACAATTATTAAACGGATAAGAATATGTCGATAGATAAAAAAATTTTAGAAGAATTAAATAGATACAATAGTATTAACAAATATATTGTTGAGCAAGACGAGTTAGCGGGTGGTTTACCACCAGAGACTGAAGGAGATGTACCACCAGCACCTGAAGACGCAGCAGCAGGAGCTCCACCTCCACCTGTAGAACCAACTACACCTATAGATGTTGAAAACGACCCTGATGTTGAAAAAATTGATTCAGAAGGTAAAGGTGAAGAATCTGAGAGTGATGAAGATTCGGAAGAATTGGATATAACAGAATTAGTTACTTCTCAAAAAGATATGGGTCAAAAACAAGACCAATATTTTGAACAATTATTTGGACATCTTGAAAATTTAGAATCTAAATTAAGTGAAATGGACCAACTTATGAATAAAGTTAATTCATTAGAAGAAAAATTAGAAAAATATCGTCCAAAAACTCCACAAGAAAAATTAGAACTGAGAAGTTTAGACTCAGGTCCTTATAATCAAAAATTAACTGATTTCTTTATTGATAAAGAAAGTGATATGGAAAAATCAGGTAAAAATGAATATGTTCTAACTACTGACGATGTTGAGAATTTTACACCATCAGAAATTAAGACATCTTTTAGTCCTGAACCTAAAAAGAATTTCGGGTTTTAAGTTTGACAAAACGGATAATTGGTTATATATTTGAGTATACAAAAACTTAAATTTTAAAAACAATTATTATGATGTCAACATTAGATTCTGTCTTAGCTCAGTACGAGAAGTCACAACAGTCAGGAGGTAGCTCCAACAAAATGTCTATGGATGAACGCATGAAGAAGTACTTCGCGGCGATTCTCCCACAAGGACAAAATTCCGCTCAAAAACGTATTAGAATCCTCCCAACAAAAGATGGTAATTCACCATTTGTTGAGGCTTGGTTTCACGAAATGCAAGTAGGTGGTCAATGGAATAAACTTTATGACCCAGCAAAGAACGACAACGAGCGTTCTCCATTAAGTGAAGTTCACGAAGAACTTACCTCTACAGGTAAAGAGTCTGACAAAGAACTTGCAAAACAATACAAACCACGCAAATTTTACATTGTTAAAGTAATCGACAGAGATAAACCTGAAGACGGTGTTAAATTTTGGCGTTTCAAACACAACTACAAAAATGAAGGTGTGTTAGATAAAATCATTCCTATTTGGAGAAACAAAGGTGATATTACTGACCCTGAAAAAGGTAGAGATTTAATCATTGAGTTGGCTAAAGCCAAAACACCAAAAGGTAAAGATTATACAATCATCCAAACAATTATGTATGATGATGCTCAACCATTACACGAAGATAAAGTACAATCAAATGCTTGGGTTAATGATGAATTAACTTGGAGAGATGTTTATTCTAAAAAACCAACTGATTACTTAGAAGCAATCGCACGAGGAGAAACTCCACGTTGGGATTCTGACAAAGGAGGTTATGTTTATAGTGATTCTACTTCGGAAGAAATGAGTATGGGTGGAGGTTCAAGTGCCTCATCGTATAAAGACCCACAAGAGAATGCAGAACCTGACCAAGATATGCCATTCTAATATTACTAATGAGTTTAGATAATTATTTGGGACAATGTCTAAAATAATGTCTAAACTCTTATTTTTTAACTAAAAAAAACAATAATTTAGACATTTATGGCAATTAAAAAAAACGATTTTAAATCGATTAAAGATAAGTTCTCAACATCTGCAAAATATAAACCACAAAGATTCTTTGATTTAGGTCCTGATTTTTTGGATGCTGTGGGATTACCAGGTCCTGCGATTGGACATTTAAATATGTTCTTGGGTCACTCTGATACAGGTAAAACAACGGCATTGGTAAAAACTGCGGTAGATGCTCAGAAGAAAGGGATACTTCCTGTGTTTATTATTACCGAACAAAAATGGAGTTTTGAACACGCAAAACTTATGGGGTTTGAATGTGAGGAAGTGGTTGATGAGACAACGGGCGAATTAGATTGGGATGGTTTCTATATCTTCAATAATAACTTTGACTATATTGAACAAATTACTGATTATATTAATTCATTGTTAGATGCACAAGAAAAAGGTGAGTTAGATTATAGTTTATGTTTTATGTGGGATTCTGTTGGTTCGGTTCCTTGTAAAATGACATATGAAGGAAAGGGAGGTAAACAGCATAACGCCTCTACATTAGCAGATAAAATAGGTATGGGTATTAATCAACGTATTTCAGGTTCTCGTAAAGCGGACTCTAAATATGAAAATACTTTAATCATTGTTAATCAACCTTGGGTTGAATTACCCGATAATCCTTTTGGACAACCTAAGATTAAAGCGAAAGGTGGTGAGGCGATTTGGTTAAATTCATCATTAGTATTTTTATTTGGTAATCAAAAAGGTGCTGGTACGACTAAAATCACCGCAACTAAAGATAAAAGAACTATCAAATTTGCGTCAAGAACAAAAGTTTCTGTTATGAAAAATCATATTAATGGACTTGGGTATGATGACGGTAAGATAATTGTAACCCCACACGGTTTTATTGCGGGTAAAGACACTACTGAGGAAAAAACCAATATAGAAAAGTATAAAAAAGAATATGCTGACTATTGGAAAGATATTATTGGGACTGACGGTGATTTTGATTTAAAAGAAGAAAAAGAAGACTTTGGGTAAACAAGTTGTGTTATTACACAAACCCATAGGAGTTGAAGAAGAGTAACAATATTTTATAACGAATAAATAAAAATAAGTGACTAAAACATTATTGGTTGATGGTAATAATTTACTAAAAATAGGATTTCACGGGGTAAAAGATTTTTACCATAAGGGGGAACACGTTGGAGCCATTTGGCACTTCATTAATACCCTCCGTAAATTCATTGAAGAATATAATTACGATAAGGTAGTTGTGTTTTGGGACGGAGAAGGAAGTTCTTCAGCAAGAAAACTATTATACCCCCGATATAAAGAAAACAGACATTCTCATTCTAATGTTTATAAAGAAGATTCTTTCACACAACAGAAAGAAAGGGTTAAACAATATTTGGAAGAAATGTTTGTAAGACAGATAGACATTGACAATAATGAGGCGGATGATTTAATTGCGTATTACTGTCAAGTGTCTCCTGACGAAAATAAGACTATATTTTCAGGTGATAGAGACTTAACACAATTAATATCAGAACGTGTCTCTATCTACTCCCCAAACACTAAGACGATGTATAAAAATGGTGATAAGATTAAAATTTATCATTATGAATTTCCACATCAAAATATTAAGACTTATAAAATATTATCGGGAGATAAATCTGATAACATAGATGGTATCTATTACTTAGGAGAGAAAACTTTGGTTAAATTATTTCCTGAGCTACTTGAAAGTACGGTAAATGTTTCTGATATTTTAACAAGGGCTCAAACGTTATTTGAAACAGATAAACATAATACTGCTTTAAACAACTTGTTAACGGGAAAAACAAAAACAGGGATTTATGGGAATGAATTCTTTGAAATCAATGAAAAAATAGTAGATTTGTCAAATCCTTTAATAACTGATGATGCCAAACAATTGGTTGAGTTATATTACCGTGAGAGTTTAGACCCTGATGGTAGGGGGTATAAAAACCTAATGAAGATGATGATGGAAAACGGACTCTTCAAATACCTACCAAATACGGATGATGCGTGGATTAACTTCCTTAAACCGTTTATGAAATTAACAAGAAAAGAAAAAAGAAATTTTAATACAAACAAAATATAAAAATGAGAGAGCAAGAAATGACAAAAATGGAGTTCCTTTTAACGTTGAATGATAGAATCATTGTACAACGTTTTTACAATGTAAGAGGTTATAATTCCGAAGCAAAAAACTCAATCGAATTCTATGAGTTCATTAGAGAAATTAAAAATGACTTACATTATGATTTGAAAATGAAAACCGTAACGTATATGGTGGATAATATGAATCAAATTATTGATAATGCTAATGTCTTAAAAACATCGATGACTGAAGACGATGAGAATTTCAATCTGTTTATTAAGGTTGGGGATGAGACAATTTGTCACAGACAATTTAATGCGAAAATGTACCCACCAAAGGTAAGATATACTGTTGATGTACGTCCATTCCTAAAAAATATATTAAAGGGATTGACTGACATTTTTTCAGATGATGAATTAACTTACGAATATCTCGGACTTCCACTTTCGGTATAATATTTATCAATTACACAAACAAAATAGAGTATGAATTCAGGCAAAAATTTTAATTATTTAGGGGAAACCTTTCAATTACAACTTCTTAATCAAGTAATCATTGACAAAGAATTCGCTCGCTCAATTATTGATGTTATTGAACTAAATTATTTTGAAAATAAGTATTTTAAATTAATCATTCAGATGGTTAAAGAATATTACAAAAAGTACGAATCAAGTCCTTCTTTTGAAACTTTAAATCAAATTGCTAAGTCAGAAATTCAACAGGAATTGGCAGCTAAAATGGTTTTAGATACGGTTACTAAGGTTATGGAAGCTCCTCTTGAAGGAAGTACTTATGTTCAAGAAAAGGCTTTAAAATTCTGTAAACAACAAGAGTTACAGAAAGTTATGACTAAAGCACAAAAAATAATTGATGGTGGGGAGTTTGAAAACTACGATACTCTTGAAGAGATGGTTAGTAAGGCTTTACAGGTTGGCGAGATAGATAAAGGTACGGAAGACGTATTTCATAATTTAGATGAGGTTCTAAATGATGACTATAGACATCCGGTTCCTATGGGAATAGCGGGTATTGACAAACTACTTAAGGGTGGTTTGGCTAAAGGGGAGATTGGAGTTATCTTAGCTCCAACAGGAGTAGGTAAATCAACATTACTTACCAAGATTGCGAATCACGGATTTAACTTAGGTTATAACATATTACAAATATTCTTTGAAGATAATCCTAAGATTATTCAGAGAAAACATTTTACACTTTGGACAGGAATTGCTCCTGACAATTTACAAACACAAAAAGAAGAGGTGATGGCGAAAATCACTGAAATTAAGGAAACTATGTCGAATAAATTAGTTCTTAAAAAATTACCATCGGATACTTTAACTATGACGCAAATCAAAAACCAAGTTAGAAAGATGATTGCCGAAGGGAATAAAATTGATATGATTCTTTTAGATTATATTGATTGCGTTGTTCCTGACAAAAATCTTGGTGACGAGTGGAAGAGTGAAGGTTCGGTAATGAGAGGTTTTGAATCAATGTGTCACGAGTTGAACATTGTTGGATGGACTGCAACACAAGGAAACCGTTCTTCAATTTCTTCAGAAGTGGTTACTACAGACCAAATGGGTGGGTCTATTAAAAAAGCTCAAGTTGGACACGTTATCATTTCCGTGGCTAAAACTTTACAACAAAAAGAAATGAAACTGGCGACTATCGCAATTACAAAATCTCGTATTGGTACTGATGGTGTTGTATTTGAAAACTGTAAGTTTGATAATGAACTTATCGAAATCGATACTGAAAGTTCTGTTACCTTTTTAGGATTTGGTGAACAAAAAGAGGAACAAAAGAGAGATAGAGTGAAAGAACTCTTGGAAAAAAGAAAACAAAGAGAACAACAAAAACAAGCTTAAAAAAAATTATTATTATGGAAAAAATATTGGTAGAAAATCCCAACAGGTTCGTCATCTTCCCCATTGAACACAACGATATATGGGAGTATTATAAACAACATCAAGCCGCGTTTTGGACGGCAGAAGAAGTAGACTTGTCAAATGATGTTCGAGATTGGGAAAACTTATCCGATAACGAAAAATATTTCGTTAAAAATGTATTATCGTTTTTCGCAGCATCAGACGGAATCGTTAATGAAAACTTAGCAGAAAACTTTTTAAAAGAAGTTCAATACCCTGAAGCAAAATTCTTTTACGGGTTTCAAATTATGATGGAGAATATCCACTCTTTAATGTATTCATTATTGATTGATACTTATATTTCAGATGCTAATGAAAAAGACGAATGTTTCCACGCAATTGATAAATTACCAGCAGTTCAGAAAAAAGCTACTTGGGCGTTAGATTGGATTAAAAATTCTACATTTGAAGAACGATTAATAGCTTTTGCGGCGGTAGAAGGAATCTTCTTCTCAGGTTCATTCTGTTCAATTTTTTGGTTAAAATCAAGAGGAATCTTACAAGGATTATGTAATGCAAATAGTCTAATATTCAAAGATGAAAACTTACATTGTGATTTTGCGATTCATTTATTGAATAATCACATTGAAAACAAACCAAGTGAAAAAAGAATCAGAGAAATCTTATTATCAGCGTTGGAGATTGAAAAAGAATTTATCACCGAATCTTTACCGGTTTCACTTATTGGAATGAATTCTAATTTAATGAAACAATACCTTGAATTTGTTACTGATGGTTTATTAGTTAAACTTGAATGTAAAAAAGAATTTAATGTAGAACAACCGTTTAAATTTATGGAACAAATTGCTGTTGAAACAAAAGGTAACTTTTTTGAATCAAGAACAATGGAATACCAAAAGGCTAAATTAGGGGAATCACTATCATTTACGGATGATTTTTAATAAATAAAAATAAAAAATATGTCATTAAGAATAACAAAAAGAGAGGGTGACGATGTATCGTTCAACCCCCAAAAAATATATCAAAGAATAAAACGAGCATCCAAAGGGTTGAACGTTAATTCTGACGAGATATTCATTAAAGTGATTACTTCAGTACCAACTGAAGGATTAGTTACAACAAAAGAATTAGATAAATTAATATATGAAATTGCTGCAGCATATACAGGAAGTCACCACGATTATTCTAGATTAGCGTCGTCAGTTGCAATCTCTTCATACCATAAAGAAACTTCAGATAGTTTTTCTGAAACTATGAAATTCTTATCTGAAGAAGGAATAGTAAACGATAAATTAATTGAGATTATTAATGACTATGGTTCTGATAATATAGATTCTATTATCAATCACGATAATGATTATAATTTCGATTACTTCGCTTGGCGTTCATTACAAGAAATGTATTTGTTAAAAACCCCACAAGGTAAAGTAATCGAACGTCCACAACATATGTATATGAGAGTTGCTCTATGGGTAACTAATACGTTTGAGGAAGCGGTTGATTATTATCAATCATTGTCAAATCAGTTGGTGTCTAAGGCGACACCGATTATGATTAATGCGGGAACGAGAGTACCTCAATTAGCGTCTTGTGTACTACATTACAATAATTCAGATTCTCGTGAGGGATTATTACAATCGTTTAACGATATCTCAACTTATTCGTCTGACGCTGCAGGTATTGGATTATGTATGTCTAATATTCGTAGTAAAGAAAGTCGTATTAACTCATCAGGAGGATTTGCCGGTGGATTATTAAAATACTTAAAAATTGTGAATGAAGGTTTAAGATTTTTTAATCAACAAGGTAGAAGACCTGGTAGTGCTGCGATTTACTTAGAGCCTTGGCATAAGGATATTATGGACTTACTTGAAATTAAAAAGAATACAGGGGCTGAGGAATTAAGAGCAAGAGATTTATTTACCGCATTATGGATTCCTGATAACTTTATGAATGCGGTTAGAAATAATTCTGATTGGTATTTGTTCTGTCCTAACGATATTGTTAAGTCAGGTATTAAACCTTTACAAGAATGTTTTGGTGATGAGTACGAAGAAAACTACAACAAAGCGGTTCAAATGGGGTTAGGTAAAAAAGTAAGTGCTCAGAATATTTGGAATAAGATTATAGAATCACAAGTTGAAACTGGAGTACCTTATTTATGTTCTAAAGATAGTGCTAACAGAAAAACAAATCATCAAAACATTGGGGTGATTAAACAATCTAACTTATGTAATGAGATTTACCAATATACTGATGAAGAGACTACCGCAATATGTACATTATCTTCTATGGTTTTAAAGAACTTCATTGTTGGTGGTAAGTTTGATTACCAATTATTGTTTGATGAGGTTAGAAAAGTTGTTAGAGCGTTGAACAACGTAATCGACAAGAATAACTATTCAACTGAAAAAGGACTTAAGGGTGGTTTAGAACAAAGAGCAATTGCTATCGGAACTCAAGGACTTGCTGATGTATTCTATTTGATGGATTACATTTTCACATCTGAAGAGGCAAAAAAATTAAATAAAAATATTTTTGAAACAATATACTTAGCGGCAATTACTGAAAGTAATCAGTTATGTAAAGACGGGAAATATAAACCATATAAATTCTTTGAAGGTTCTCCAATGTCCAAAGGAATATTCCAATTTGATATGTGGGGATTAAAAGATACTGAGTTGTTTTGGTCCGAGTCAAAATGGATGGAACTTAAAGACAGTGTTGAAAAATATGGTGTTTGTAATTCATTGTTCACTGCTCAGATGCCTGTGGCGTCTTCAGCGAAGATTACAGGTTCATTTGAAATGACAGAACCTGCTCACTCGGCATTATTTAATAGAAGAGTTGTTGGTGGTGAAATTATGATAGTAAACAAATACTTAATTAGTGATTTTGAAAAATTAGGAGTTTGGTGTGAAGATTTAAAAAATGAAATTATTATAAATGAGGGTTCAATCCAAAACATTAATTTTAATACTTACCTCGATGTTGAAGATAAAAATCACAGTAAAAAAGTTGAGAGAATCGAACATTTAATTGATAAGTATAAAACGATTTGGGAAATATCTCAAAAAGAATTGATTAATATGGCGGCTGACAGAGCACCGTTCGTTGACCAATCTCAATCAATGAATATCTATATGTCTAATCCAACTCTATCAAAAATATCATCATCTCATTTCCATTCTTGGGAAAAAGGTTTAAAAACATTATGTTATTATGTTAGAACTAAAGCGATTTCAACAGGAGCTAAACACTTAGCGGTTGACATTTCAAAAAACAAACAACCTAAAATAGAGGTTCTAAAGGTAGATTATAGTAATATGAATTTACCACCAAAACCTGAAGGAATTGAAATTGATTGTTTTGGGTGTTCATCTTAATTAAAAATATAACGACAATAATCACGACACAATGTCGTGATTTTGTTTTTTAATCTATTTATAAGAAATAATTACAAGACTATATTTATAATATATGGCAAATGGTATAACATATGGTATTGCGTTCCCTTTCAACGATTCCACAGATGGAAAGTATTTGAAATTAACGCAAACCGCCAATGATGAGATTAGAACGGACTTAATACACCTTTTATTAACTAGAAAAGGTTCAAGATACTTTTTACCTGATTTTGGTACAAGGTTATATGAATATATTTTTGAACCGTTAGATAGTCCAACATTTAATAACATTGAGTCAGAAATAAAAGAATCTTGTGAGAAATACTTACCACAATTATTAATAACGAATATTTCAATTAAAGCTGCGGAGAGTGAGGAAGCTGATATCATTGTAACCACAAATGGGGATGCTATTAATAGAAGTTATACAATGCCAGGATTGAATAGTGCGGAGTATACTGCAAAAGTTAGAATTGATTATACAATTACAGATGATGTATTTAGTTCTAAAGATTTTGTAATTTTAAATATTTAAAGAATATGTCAGAAAAAAGAATATCATACACGGTAAGGGATTTCCAATCAATTAGAACTGAGTTAATAAATTTTACAAAAACTTATTATCCTGATTTAATTGATAATTTTAACGATGCGTCAGTTTTCTCGGCGTTCTTAGATTTAAACGCAGCAATATCAGATAATTTACA
>Ga0181348_1000972_pt1 | contig 12575 bp, 11 predicted proteins | sample Su13VDMM110DN_FD_130092 | JGI IMG/M metagenome (GOLD analysis project Ga0181348, IMG submission 130092) | Freshwater viral communities from Lake Michigan, USA - Su13.VD.MM110.D.N | ecosystem: Environmental > Aquatic > Freshwater > Lake | place: USA: Michigan | collected 2013-07-16
AATACGGTGCATTGCGTCCAGACGGGGTCATACAAGGATCGGGATTTGGACGACTACTGCCGCACCAAAGGATTCATGGCGCAACATCCGTTTTTAGTGCCCGTGATGATTCATTTCCCTGACACGAGGAAATCCGTGTTTTTCCCTGAGATCGAAAGTGCCGTCCCGTACCTCAAATATCTGCGAGGCAAGAAGTGACCGACGCCCTCCGTACCGCCCTTGACGCCCTGCTCGCCGCCCCGCGCTCCATCGATAGCCACGGCTACCTGCACTACGTCGATCCAGACCTTCTGGTAGCCGTGGAGGAGGCGTATCGTCAGGAGGAGCCGTGAGGCCCTCCCCACTTCCGCGCAAACACCGCGTCGGCAAACTCTTTAAGGACTAACGCACCCCCGCCAGGCACACAGCGGTTGTCAATCGCTCGATGCAGATCAGGCCAGGTGAACAGACGGTTGCGCTTGAGAACGTTTTCCGCGCGTTGACTGAATTCATGCTGCTCCCAGATCGGCGCCGCATCCACGGTACGCCGCAGCACGACCATCAGGCTTCGCACGAGGTCTTGTGCCTCCTCCTCAGATTCCTCCATCCACGGAATAAACGAGGGTTCAGCGACGGACATAAGAATGGGTGTCATCATTCCTCCTTGGTTAAGACCAACCTTGCCTACAAATACTTCTAGAAGCCCTCTAGCTTGCCCTAGGATCGACGATTACGGTCACCGTGGCTTTCCGCTGCGTCACCTCCAACAATCGCAAGCTCACCCGCCGCAGCAAGGTATTGATGCGAACCGTCTTTGAGGTTGGCGTCACCTTGACCGTGCGGGAAGGCTTTGGTGTAGCCATTACAGCATCTCCTGCACCTTGATATGGGCGAGATCCTCACGACCCCCGTAATAGACCCCGAGATACCGACCGCAGTAATCGAGGATCGACGAAGCGTATTTGATCCGCGCATCCCCCTGCACCGGACCAGATGGTGCGCCCTTGCTCCCCACCCAGCCGTCGATCACCTCCTCGAGCGGTGCGCCCCACTGGAGCAACTTACTATTCGATCTTGCGACCTCGTCATAAATCCAGCGAGTCATCCCGCCGGTCTGCTCGACGGCGAGAAACATCTCCCCCACCCGCCCGTCTGGATACAGGCCCACATCCAAGTAGACTCGCTGCCCCCCGATCTTCACAGCCTGTCTCACACATTCTCGTCGGGTTGGAAGAGGTTCGAAACTCACCGCAGCACCACATACACCGCCGCGACCGCCACGACGAACACGAGCCAGACCGCCCATTTTGATGGCCAGCTCCGTTGTACTAACTGGTTGGACTCAAGCTTCGTCAGCATAATCAAACTCGCATAGCGTCCGTCATGCAGCATACATCCTCCTTCAAAAATGGAAAGGCCAGACTCTTTACGGCGGTAAAGAATCTGGCCCTTCATACTCCCTAATGCTTCTTACGAAGGATCAGGAAGCGTCCGACTCTTCCGCCGAAGAGATTGACTATCTCGATGAGGACTCTACACCAGTCTGACCACCCTGTCAACCCCCATGTGCGGTCGTGGTGGAGTTGACCCTAATCTGTGATAAGATCATGGTATCATTATCCGAACAATAAGGAGTGCCTATGGCTGTGGTGAATCCAACAGGCCCCGTACAACTCGGCGTGGGACAAGCGGACGGGTCTGTTCAAATGTGGACGTGGGTCCTGACGACGGCGGATACGACGGGGGAGGCAATAGAAATTCCAGAATGGTCGGATCGGACGTGGTCCTTTAAGTCATCCGCGACGGGCTCGGCCACCGCGGCGATCCAAGGCTCGAATACGAACGTGGAGGCCGACTTCGCCCCCCAATCCAATGCGGCCGGCAACGCCGCGATTACCACCACCTCGGTCCCAATTTGTGTCGCGGTCATCGAGAACCCGCGTTTTGCGAGACCCAAACTGACGACCGCGGGCAGTGGCGCCACGTGGACGATCACGCTGTGCGCGCGCAGAGCGAACCCGATGAGGCAATAACACGGGACACGATTCTGATGCGGCGGTGCCTCGTTCGTGATATACTACATCAGCAGTCTCTTATGATAAGGGGTTTGAACGATGCCTGACGCAAACGGAGTCTTACAAGCCGGGGATCCAGGCTATATTGCCCCTGGAACCGGTCTCCTCAATTCACAGGTCGGAGAGACGAACGTCACCCCCGGAGCCCCGGTCACGGGGTACACGCCGGCGCAAGCGTCGTCGTACGGATATGGCGCGGCGCAAGCTCCGTCGTACGGATACGTCGCGCCCCCAGCCTCGTCGGGAGGATATACCGCGTCACAGGGTCTCGCCGGAGGGTATACGCCCACGGCCTACGAGGTGCCACGAAGCGCCACGGTGCAGGAGCAAGTCCGAGACATTGTGGGGCAAGATTCCCCACTGATGCAACAGGCGGCATCGATTGCCAATCAGCGGTCGAACGATCGCGGGCTCCTCAACTCCAGCCTCGGGGCCGGCGCGGCCCAGCAGGCCGTGATTGCGCAAGCCCTCCCGATGGCCCAGCAGACGGCCAAGGCGTATGAGCAAGCCGCCACCAACACGGCCAATCAACAGAATACGGCCGCCCAATTTGGCGCACAGGCCGCCAACGTCGCGGCCTTGCAGAATGCCGCACAACTGAATGCCGCGTCCCAGTTCGGGGCGCAGGCCGGTAACGTGGCCGCGTTGACGAACGCCGGACAAGCCAACGCGGCGTCCCAATTCGGGGCACAGGCCAGCAATGTGGCCGCCCTCAATAACGCGGTACAAGCGAACACGGCCTCCCAGTTTGGGGCGCAAGCGGGGAACGTCGCGGCGTTGAATAACGCGATGCAAGCGAACGACGCGTTTAAGTCGTCGCTCGCGAGTGCCACGCAGCTCGCCACGACGAAGATGTCGACGCAGACGCAACTCGCGTTAGGGAATTTAGACGTCAATACCAAAATTGCCTTGCTCACGACAGAGTCGAATTACAAGCAACTCTTGCAAGCCAACGCATCCGCGTCGAACGCGTACGTGCAAGCCGCGACGAACATCACGAACGTGGCCATGAATAAAGATATGGGGAAAGAAGCGAAGGACGCCGCGATCACCTCACAAATGAATTTGCTGAACGAACAGATGCGCACCATCAGCGCGATTGCCTCCACGTCGAGTAACGCGGTCACGGCCTTGAACTTGTCGCAATACTTCGTACAAGTGGGAAATAACGTGCGGTATGCCGGTGCCAACGGGCAGAGCTTTCCGACGCAAGAGGCTGCGAATCAGTCGTATGTGCAGCAAGGCGTGGCGCAAGTTGAAGCACGATTGGCGGCTGAACAGGCTGCCGCGTATGCTGCGTCGCAGGGTGGATAAGGGGCATTGATGATTACCGTGTTATCAGGCGTCCTCACGATTCGGCTCCTCACCCCCGAGGAGTTTCCGCTCTGCCTCCCGTACGGCGAGATGTTCCATCGGGAGATGGACGTGCCAGGTGTGTTTTCGCCCGAGACGTTCCTCACCAAGTGGGGTCAGTTTCATAGTCTCGGACTCGGGGTGATCTTTGGATTGTGGCGTGGTGAGGAATTGATTGGGGGATTGGGTGGGGTCACGATTCCCGACCTCACGACGGGGCAACTGGTGACCAGCGAGTTGTTTTGGTACGTGCAAGAAGCGTCGCGACACGGGACGTGGCCCATACGATTGTTGAAGACGTTCCGCCAATGGGGCAAAGCCCAAGGCGCCGTGCGATTTCGAATGGTGCATCTCCTGAGACAGGACGAAGATCCCTCCACCGTGAAGCTCGCGTCCGTGTATCGTCACCTCGGCCTTCGGCCGATCGAAGTGGCGTACGACGGGCCGATGTAGGAGTTATTATGGCTGTGTTTACAGCAGCAGTAGCCGCTGTGGCGGCCGCGGTCGCGACCACCACGGTAGTCACGGTGGCGGCCGCGGTCGTGGCCGTCTCAATGGCGGTGGGTGTGGTGGGGCTGGCGGTCACCGCGGTGGGCATGGTGACGGGCAATAAAGATCTCCTCAAAGCGGGGAAGATTATGGGCTACGTCGGGCTGGCCGGGGGGTTAGCCGGAGGAATTGCCGGAGGATTTGCGGGTGCCGCAGGATCGTTCGCGTTAGCCGATCCGAGCTCGTCATTTTTGACGCAGATACAAGATGCGGCGGGCAGCTTTGGTGAGGGGTTTACCCAGACATTTGCTGATGCGGCGAATACAGCGGGAAACTGGGATAAGTATGACGCCTGGATGGCCAAAGGGGACGTAGTGCCATTACCCACGGATAGTAGTGCAGCAACTGCTGTAAATGCCGCGGTTCCAGGAGGCACTACGACAGGTGCTACATCAACGGGAGGAACGGTCCCTAATCAAAACGTTGCCCTGACAAATATGGAAGATCAGGTCACCCAGGCACAGGCCTTCGGTACACCCGCCGCCAGCGCAAACATCACTCCCGACATAAATACTGTCAATACTGGTACCGCGATACCAGTTAACGCGTCAACTGGTGTGAATAACCCCGCGGCCCCTGGCCAAAACTTCTTCTCCAACTCTACCCCGGCGATCTCTGGTCAGTATGGTGCCACACCGTCGAACGCAGACGTCTTTAACGCAAACGCGAATCGTCTCATGGGTGCTGGTAATCTCACGGGCACACAGGCGGCAGCACCGGGCATGTTTGATTTCATGAAGAATGTCCCTGACTACATTAAGTACGGGGGTGTCACGGCCGTCGGGCAGGCAGGAGCCGGGCTCTTACAAGGGGTGATGGCGAGCAGTAATCTCGACGATCAAAACCGATTGAAGGCCCAAGAAATCGCGGTAGCCCAGCAAGCGCAAAATCGGCAAGACGCGCAACTCGCCAATAATATGGCCCCGATCGCGTGGAGCCCGTTTGCCAACAACCAGTACCGAGGCCCCGCAGGCATTCTTAACAGCTAACAGGAGTCCTTATGCCGTCTCTTCTCGATACCCCGATCACGAACGCGCTCTTAGAGCAGACCCGTGCGGAAACCACGAAGCGCGTTCCAAAGACCTTTCAAAAAGGTTTTCAGCAAATCGTGGCCGCCGGGATCCAGCTGATGTTCTCGGACACGACGTTTAAGGAGACGGCGCAATACATTCGCACGATCAAAGATCCTGCACAGATCCCGATGACGGTGGCCCATGGGATTGTCAAAGCCATTTCAGTGATTCATCGTGAGAGTCAGGGGAAGATGCCGATCGAACCCTCCGGTCTCGCGGCGAATATCCTGATGACGCGTGCGCTGGACTACATCGAAACCGTGATGAAGATCCCGATTACCAAAGCCATCCTCGACCAGACCACCGATCTCGTCTCAAAAGGGATCCTCGAACTCCTCGGACAACTGTCGGGGCTCAGTCCACAGGATATGGCGGACATTAAAGCGGGGAAGGGGAAAGAGGTCATGGCTCGGGCTCAGGCGAACGAGGCCGCACACGGTCAGTCTCCCGCTGGCGTGAATCCTGGAATGCCACCGGCGATGCCACCGACCGGCCTGACGCCTGGAATGCCACCGAACACGGGTGTACCACCACCAATGCCGCCGACGGGAGGGATGTAACATGGGTATTCTCGCGGGGGCGATCGGGGGATTTGGCACGGGGTTGGGTCGTGGACTCGAGCAACTGCAATCGGGTGTACAAGCGTACGGCTTGCAACAAGCCGATCGGGCGTTTCAAATGGAGCGGTTGGCCGAACAAAATCGCTTTCAAGCCGAGCAAGGGGATCTCACACGGGCACAAACACTCGCGCTCACGAAGGAGAGCAATCAACAAGCCGTGAAATTGAATGAACTATCAATGGCGAACGCCAACGCCAACACCGGTATGCAAATTACATCCTCGGAAGCGATGGCCGGTATTGCGCGGGACCAAGCCGTCAAGATCGCGGAGTTGGGGAGAGAGTCCGCGACGACGAATGTGCATGCACAAATAGAAGCACAGAAAATCATTGCCGCGGGGGTGGCAAAGGGTGTGGCTGACCACAATATTCTATTAGGCGAGAGTTATAAAAATGCGGCTAAGGCGACCCAAGTCGCCTTAGTCAATGCTGGTATGAAAGAGTCGAGTCTTGAACGGTCGAGATACGAGAAACTGCTATCAGATAATGGTGATCCTGACGGAAGGTTGAAGGCCGCGATCGATAGAGAGACGACAAATTTTAACAATTTTGCGAGTGCAGCGCAGAAGCTCCTCGGCAACGATGAGATTAAGATGCCCGGCGCCACGCCCCCACCTCAAGCAAAGATAAGCCTGCTCGGGGAGCCGTCTGGTAAACAAGACGTCGGGAGGAACGGCGTGTTGAAACCTGGTGGGGTGTCGGTCGAACAACCGGCCGCCGCAGCCGTCGTGCCAGCCGAACCTGTGACCGTACCACCCTTGGAACGCATGGCGATGCCTCGAGGAGGTCGCGTGTCCCCCGAGAAGATTGCCGAAGTGAACACACATAATCTGAACGTGGAGGTGCAGAACCTCAGTGCTGACGTGAACAACAGGCATCGTAGTCGCGCGGCTCGAAAGCATGATATGACGCAATTAGAGACGTTATCCAACGACTCTCGCCTCAGTGAGGCGCAACGCACGAAGATCATGGAGACGCTCGTCATGGCAGAGAGTAATATGCGTACAGGTACTTGATATGCGTGACGGTGTGAGATAACCGACTGTCGTTTCCGACCCTAAAGGATGGTACATGGACCCTTCGACTACTCCCACGACCCCTGTGGCCGCGCCGACCGTCAACGAGTTTCTCACCGCCGCACGGCCCATCAACCCGGGTGTGGGTGACGAACGACTCATCGATGCCTATCGAGGCGCGTACCCGACCGCCGATCGATCGATTGGCGCCCCAAGCTTAGACGACTTCCTCTCCGCGGCGCAACCACTCAACCCCAAGGCGTCAGTCGATCGACTCACCCAAGTGTATGAACACGCCTACGGTAAGCCGCTGGCTGTTGCTCCTAAACAGGAGTCCAACGACGGGGATTTCTTTCGAGGGGGAAAAACTGCATTGAAGCAAGTACCGCAACTGGGGTACGGATTGTTAGCAGGAGCGGGAGCCGTCGGGGAACAGGCGTTCGGTGAGGGTGGTATTGCAACTGGACTCAAGGCTTTGGGTACTGAAGGGTACCTACGACTTGGCGAGGACCTGGCAAAAGATTCAAAATTATCAGATTCGCTCACGTATTCCTACGAAGAGGCTACTCGTGGAAATTTCGGAGCGTTAGTTGATTGGTTTCAATACGGGTTGGGGTATACCAGCGTTCAAGTCGGAGAGATGCTCGCAACTCGTGGTCTGGGGGGAGCCATTGGAAAAGGTGCATCCAGTCTTATCAACACATTTGCACCCGAGTTAGCCAAAACGGTCGCAGCAAGGATGGTTGCCAAAGAGGCAGCCGCCTTGACCGCAGGTACCGTTGTTGCGGGGATGAGTGCTGAACAACTCGGCGTGCTTGCTACAAAAAACGTAGCCGAAAGAATCGGTCAGAATGTAGCATTGGCCGCCGCGGCGACTGGTATGGAAGGTGGCGAGATATTCGGTGATCTCGTGTCGGAAGCGTCGAAAGACGGTCGTACACTTCGAGGAGACGAACTTTCAAAAGCGTTTGTTCGTACGTTAGAGGCGGGCGCGCTTGAATTTGTAGGCGATCGCATCGGGCTTGATCTTATTGTAGGAAAATCTCCCATTGGAAGGTTGGTGGGGGGTGCTACAGGCGTGGGTGGCAAACTCGCCCGCGGGGCAATGGCGGGTGCCGTTGCCGCAGTTCCTGAAGGTGCAACTGAATACGCGCAAACGTTACTCGAAGAATCAGGAAAAGGAAAAGACCCGTTCAGTAAAGAGTCGCTTCAACAAGCGTTTGACGCAGCCGGATTAGGTGCGCTGGGAGGTTGGGCCGCGGGACAAATTGGTGGATTTACCACCCCTCCAACAACAGGTTTGACCTCGCCTATATTCAACCCACCTCCCCCTCCTCCTGGTGGGATGTCTCCTCCTGGCGGGATACCTCCCCCTTCTCCCGACGGCGGGGTTTCCGCCACACCAGACGGAACGGCCAATCTCGCGGATATTCGTACCGCACCAACCGTTGACGCGGCCATTGACATCGCGAACGCGGTGGTCGATGCTCCGGTGGTGAGTGTGGCGTCGCTCGACGCCGCCATTGCACGCCGGGCTGCCCAGACGGCCGCGGACGCCAACGTGGATGCCGCCAAAGCGGCACTTGAAGCGCCTATCACGCCTGGTTTCCTTCCGGGTATACTGACGGACACACCCCCTAACGATCCGCCTCCTCCTCCTGGCGGGCTGTCTCCTGTTGTACCTGTGTCAACGTCCGTTGCACGGGTCGCCACTCCCATTCAGCCTGTACCGACTCCCGTTGCGCCGGTCGTGACACCTGTTGCACCTGTGTCAACGTCCGTGACACCTGACGTAGGCGCCAGACCCGCTGCCAAGCTTGCTCCTGCTGAACTTCAGACCCTTCAGCAAACACTCGATACCGGTGCCGTGCCGGCACCCACGTCGAACGCGCCGTCTTATCCAGCCACCCTATCGTTAGGGACTCCGTCGAGTGCTGCCAACGCCTCGGCGACTCTACCTGGCTCTAAGACGGCCATTTTGACGCCCCCAACGGTCTATCAAGGGCGAGGGGCCTCGCTGGAACAGGTCTATGGGAAGGACGCGGTGGACGAAGGCCGTGCGGTCCCGCTGTTTGGACAGGCGGACTATTACGCGTATGACGAAACGACCGCACGCCGCTATGGTACCGTAACGGAATACCCGTCACCCCCGCTGACAAACCCCTTTGTCTTGGATTCAGACGTCAAGTGGCGAGACCTCATTCGTAAGGCCGACGTCCCGCATCTGGATAATATGGGGGAGCTGTTCTACAAAGAGTCCCATAAAATCCCCGAGGCCACGGTCAAGCTCCAAACGTATCTCAAAAAACAGGGATATGACGGCGTCATCGTCACACTCGACCCCACGAGCGATAAGACTCGACGGTTGCGCGCGATGGTCAGCCACGATCAGATCGTGTCGTTTCTCACTCCACGCGCGGCGACGGCCACCGTCGCACGCACCCCAAAGGTCAAGGCCACGACGCCGGTAGTCGCCCCTACACCTCCTGTGGCCGCCTCCACGGCCTCCCCACGAGCACTCACCACGCCACAGACTGAGCGGTTCAAAGCCTTACGGCAAAGCTCGAGAGAGGACTTTGAGACGACGATCGCCAGTGCCATACGGGGTGACCGCGACGAACTGACGGAGATCCTGAGTTGGTTAGAAGGACCTCCGAATACGAAGTCCGTAGAGTTCGTCGCCCGAACAGGTCTGGTCCTCCCCAAGAATCTCACGGCGCGCACCAAACTGGTGACCGCGTACTTCGCGGCGTTGCGCGAGCAGGTCTCGACCCTGGCCAAGACGGCCCCACAGGTAAGTGCTCCAGTGCGCGGGTCGGTCGAGACACTCGTCGTCACGAAACCACAGGCTGAGACGAAGGCCGAGACGAAGGCTGAGACAAAGGCTGAGACGAAGGCTGAGACAAAGGCTGAGACAACCCCAGACACGGTCCGTCCTGACGTGCGACTCATGTCGAAAGCCGAACTGCTGGCAGAGTTAGACGCCGCAGGCTTTACGCGCTCCATCACGGGAAAGAAGCCGAAGAACATGGTCCTCCCTGATCTGCGGCAGTACGTGACGATGACGAGGAAGACCGCGGCAGCAAAGTCGGCGGTGATCCCGGCCGAGGGACGGGTGACACAGACTGAGACGCCCGCGCCCGTACAGACATCTGAGCCGACGACCATACCACCGACCACACAGGAACAACCCGCTGCGCCAGTCGAGACCGTCGAAGAGAAACTCGCCATCGGGCTTCGCAACTTAGCGGACACCATTGCCCCCCAGAAGAAGGCCTCTGCCACGCCGACGGCGCCTGCCGAGACCATGAGCAAGGCGACCAAGTCACTCCCCATCTCTGACGCGGCACAACGGCCTCGTCACCTCTTGAGCCCGGAGCAGAATGCGGAGGTCTTTGAACTCACCGAAATGGCACGGCAGGAGCTCGAGGCCATGGGACCGATCCCGCCGTCGCTCGTGGCGATGCTGCGTGCCAACGGTGGGATTAAAGATGACGCGAGCCGTAGTGGGGAGAAGGGGACGGTCGAACAATTACAACCGGACGAAAGACTCCCCACCAACGCACCCAAGGCGTCTCGATTGATGCAAGCGGACGGCATGTCAATTGACCGCGCCACCGAGTGGGCGTACGAACAACCTGATTTACGCGTGTTGTTTCCTCGAGACGCCGGTGAGGAGTATGTTCCGACCGACGCACGAGAGGTCTTTCTCACGCAACTTGAGGACGACATCAAGGGGACCGGGGCGTATGCCGTGCCCGCGTGGTATGCCGAGCTGACCACGGGAACCAAAAAACTCACACTCACACGCGCGCGCATCGAGGCGGCCATTACACGGATTCTCGAAGGCCGCGACGCGAATATGACCAAGGGTGTGGCACAGGATGTGCAACGCGTGAAAGAGGTCGTGCTGCGTCATCCCGAGTTTCAGCAACGCTTTGGCGAAGATATGGCGACGGACTGGTATCGTGACTCGGCAATCTCCAACGCCGAACAGACCACTGACGAATTTGCGCTGACGTCACAGGAGACGACGGAGACACCGGCGACAGACGTCACCGCTGAACAACTCAGTCTCGACGTGCCCCCTGAGACGATTGGAAATCGGCCGATGATCGGTCGTGAAACCACGCCAGAGGAAGCGCCCCTCTTCAGCAAGGCGGCGCAAGAGGCGGAGGCGGAGCAGACTGACTTACTAAACGAGACAACCAGCACACCCGAAGAGAACGCGGAGAAGATCCAGAATCAGGTGGAGTCCGTCCTCACCGAAGAGGATCGTGCCATCGCCGCAGAAGAACTCGGTCATGCCGCATGGACCGACGAGACCGCATCGGAATTCATCAGCCGCTACGCCGCGTGGGTCCACGAAGGTGCGCGTGAGCTGGGTACGAGACTCGGGGTGATTTTTAAGAAAATTGCCGAGGGGGTCAAGTTCGGTATTATGTCACTGGCCGTGATGCTCAATCTCTCTGCCGTGAATCCGGCCACCGCCATGCAACTCCAGATACCCATCACTTACGCGTCGGTGACGACAAGTCTCGCCTCCCAGCAGGCCAATTTCTCAGGCATGCAGGTGTCCGAGGATACCCGGGTGGTCGCGGACTGGGCCAAGCGAACGAATCAAGGTAAGGGGAAACCCTACATCATTGTGGATAAGCAATCAGGCGTACTTTACGTCTTTAATAAAGACGGCGTGCTGGACGCCACGGCTCCCGTATTACTCGGCATGACGAAGGCTGATACATATTCGAGTGCGATGGCTGGTAAAACACTTGATCAATTTGTCGAGTCTGACAAAGTCACTCCTGCGGGGATCTTTAACGCAACGTTTGATTCCGACGAGGATGAATACGGAACGACGTTAGACCTTGATGAACATGATGGGCTCAAAATGTCTGTACATCGGGTCTATCTCGGCAACGAACGCATTGAGGGACGACAAGCGAGACTCGATACGGAGACTGGTGACGACAACCGTATTTCGTTTGGGTGTATCAACGTGAATCGTTCGTTTATGGAGGAGGTGATTAACCCGTACTTCAACCGAGGTGGCGTGGTGATCATCATGCCTGAGATGAGCGATCCTCGTACGTTCTTCGGCATTCCGAATTCGACGATGACTCCAACCACCCTCAGCGCATCTGACACTAGTGAACTCAGGCTCGTGGGTGCCGCGGTCGCCTTAGCGCGCCGGCGTAGACAATCAACACAGGAGGGACTCTCCAGCACGCCCCAGACCGTATCAAGCCAAAAAACCGCAAACAACCAAGTTGCGGGGATGGTTCGACTGATTGCGAATACGCATACGTGGGTCGCGGGGAGTCGCAATCTTGACATTGGAGGAGGCCCGTACGAAGCGACGACGGATGCGCTCCGTGCCAAGGGCGTGACGAACGTCGTGTACGATAAGTATAATCGGAGTGCCGCACATAACGACGCGGTGGTTGCACAGTTCGGCGCGGGAACCCTCACGCAGCCCGCCCGTGACCGCAGTGTGGACGAGATCCATGCGTTCGCGACCGCCAATCAGATTGCTTGGGACGATGATCCTGCATTCATGGCCTTTACGGAGTCTGTCACTGGCAAGCGGACCCTTGATGCCTTAACCCAGCCCGAACGGAATCGCCTGTATGCCGCCTTGGAATCCCGCGTGGAGCCAAAGGCCCCTGCCACGCGTGGCTTCGATACCGCCACGCTCAGTAACGTGCTGAACGTCATTCAGGAACAGCGGTTCCAGCTTGAAGCGTTGCGTGTCGCCCAAGCGGGCCTCAAGGCAGGAGGGTCTCTCTATGTGACGGTCTACGAAGGCGACAGGACGGGACAGGGCCGCGCCACCACGCGAGGGTTCCAGCACAATACGCGGTTAGCCGCGTATCTTGACACCGTGAAGATGGTCTTCCCAAACGCGGTG
>Ga0181348_1000976_pt1 | contig 12556 bp, 29 predicted proteins | sample Su13VDMM110DN_FD_130092 | JGI IMG/M metagenome (GOLD analysis project Ga0181348, IMG submission 130092) | Freshwater viral communities from Lake Michigan, USA - Su13.VD.MM110.D.N | ecosystem: Environmental > Aquatic > Freshwater > Lake | place: USA: Michigan | collected 2013-07-16
AGTCGGCAACGATACAAAAATGGGCTTAGCCCTAAACGAAAACATTCTTTTGAATGGTACTGTAGGTACAATTGCAAAAGAAGAGGTTGTATTCGCCTAATCGAGTAATACATACAGGTTATTTTCTTTTTGAACCTTATAAATAAGAAGACTGAGGATTAGTTGTCTGTAAACCGAACAGTGTAATAAGGGAACAGTCTATTTTGTCAGTTTATAAAAAATTGACTACACACGTAGAAATCCGTTTGGACACGAGAAGGACGGGGGTTCGAAACCCCCCACCTCCACTGGAACTTTTGTACTTCTTGCCATATTTATATAAAAAGTATAATTATGGCGAGAAGACAAAAGAAGTATCATTACATATACAAGACTACATGTATCGTAAACGGAAAATACTACATAGGAATGCACTCAACAGATAGTTTAAATGATGGGTACATAGGTAGTGGTAAGAGATTATGGAACTCTATAAATTATCATTCGAAAGATAAACATAAAAAAGTTATTTTAGAATTTTGTGTTGATAGAGAAGAATTAAAAAAAAGAGAAAAAGAAATAGTTACAAAAGAATTACTTTTAGAGGAACTTTGTATGAATTTACAAATAGGTGGGGGCGGAGGTTTCATAGATTATAAACACATAATAAAAGTTAGTAAAAGTGGTAACGAAGCATTCTTAAAAAAAATGGAAGATTCTAGTTATAGAGAATATTTTTCTAAAAAATTAAGTGAGTCGAATAAAAAACAATATGAAGATGGTAGAAGAGAAAGAAAATATTTTTATGATTGGAAAGGTAAGAACCACACTGATGAGTCTAAATTAAAAATAAGTGAGTCTAAAAAAGGTAAGTATTGTGGTGAAAAAAATTCTGTCTATGGTAGAAAATGGATGTCTAAAAAAGGTGAACTCCCTAAAATGATTAAACAAGAAGAAATTGATAATCATTTATTAGAAGGGTGGTTATTTGGTAAAAAAATTATTAAATAGGTTTCTTTGTTCCTTTAAAAACAAAGTGGTGGAACCGCCAGATAGAAATCCTATCGGCCCCAATTATAATAAAACCCTCGAATTTTTCGAGGGGTTTTTATTTTAATAAAATATTTATAAATGATATGGAAAAGGTATTAGTGTTAAATAATGACTATACTCCTTTGAATCTTACCACACTGAAAAGGGGGTTTAAATTAGTCTACAAAGGTAAGGCAGAAATTATTTTTTCTGACGATAATAATCCTATTATATCCTCTGTAAAAACTTTTAAGAGACCGACAATCATTAGATTAATGAGATACATTTTATTACCCTATAAAAAAGTACCTTTAAGTAGGTATAACATATTTAGAAGGGATGGACATAAATGTGTTTATTGTGGAACAAATAAGAATCTGACATTGGATCATGTATTACCAAAATCAAGAGGAGGGGAGAATAGTTGGAAAAACTTAGTAACTTGTTGTGGTAATTGTAATCTTAATAAAGGTGATAAAACACCAGAAGAGTCTAATATGGTTATGATTAGTAAACCATATGCACCTACATATATAGAATTTATAGAAAGAATGAACGGAAATATCAACGAAGAGTGGAAACCTTACTTATTGATTTGACTTTTATTAAAAAAACGTTATAATTATAATATGGGAAAGTTTTTAAAACTCGTATAGTTATCATAGATGAAAAAACATTTAGAAAAAATAAGTTGGGAAACTAGAAAGTTTCATTTTCTGTTTAACTTAATTACTTTAAAGTTAAATGATCACTTCAGTAATTGGGGTGTCAACTTATTTACTATTAGTAAAAATCATAATTCATACTCATTATTTTCTTTTGAGTTTAAATTACCAAACAAAACTAACATCCCTAAGTTCAGAGTAACTAAGTGGGATATATTATTTTTAAGGACTCCCTTACTTTCATTTTATGAGGACTTATGTGAAAAAAATATTTGGGGTGATGATTTAACACAGATAGATAAAATAAATTTAAACATTTTAGAAAGATTATTTAGATAATATGGAAATAAAATTTGCAGACACATTTAGTAAGAGTTTAAAAAAATTAATGTGGCATGAGAGTAAGATTTATAAATTTTATTCTTTTTTTAGACATGACATAATGCGTTTTATTAAAAACGTATGGAGATTTAGGAAACCATTGTTTAGACATTACTGGTGGGATCATCACGGAACTTTAATGTTTTTGGAGGTTGGTCTAAACCATATGTCGGAAAACATTGAAAAAAATGGGATGGAAATCGATATTTCAAGAATGAAAAAGGTTGAGGCTATGAAACGTGCCGCACAGATAATTAAAAATTATAATGAGGATAACTATATTGAAAGGGCGGAATCTGAAGTAGGCCCATTACATATTCACGATTGGGAGTTTGAGGAAGTACCTGATAATCTTGGTTTTTCTAGATTAGTAGAAAAAGAAACTGAGGAAGAAAAGAAACATAATCGTAAAGTATTCAACCGTGCCCGTAAGATTGAAAAAGAAGAGTGGAAAGAATTGATACATCTTCTAAAAGGACAAGATATTAAAGGGTATAAAAAGTTTGAGAAGACTTTAACTGAAGAGGAGAAAAAAGAGACTAATCAATACTACAATTGGTTTGATGGTTCAGGACTTAAGGGATGGTGGGACTAAAATTTTTAAAAATAATATTATGAGAAATATTAATGAAGATTACAAATGGACTATTATCGTAATAGGTTGGTTTATTTTTATCGGAATTATCGCATATTTTGCGACTAATTAAAAAATATTTACTATATTTGTAAAAAAACATAGTATGCCTCCTGAAGATTATTACGAAAAAAAGTTTGATAAGATTGTTGATTCTTATTTAGAGATGATGTCAGATTTAGAAAAAGTTAAAAAAATAGATAAAGAAAGGTCAATTAAATATTTGGCATTATCAGCGTTAGATTATTTTAACAAATTCCCCAACTAAATGGTTAGAGTGATTTTCCCATATGAAACTTATTATGATGAAATACCTAATTTCAAATGGGATGATTTTAAACCAGTTAAAGTTTTAGGGGACTGTGTTTTTGGGTGGTATCAAGAAGTTTATGTTTGTGTAAATAAAAATGATTATGAATCAAAAGACGATAGGACAAATGACGATAAGTGAGGCATACCCTCATTTAAAAGTTATCGCACACGCATATGGTTTGCGTTTAAATAGGGTTAAAGAATTAAAATTCGCCAGATTAATTTTGGCAAACTTATACAGTAGAGATTTATGTTAAAAAGAATAAAATCAAAATTAAAGAGATGGTGGAGGAAACACATTATTGATGTTTGTCCACCAGAATTAGAGGATATTGAGTTTTCCGAAAAATTTAGAAAATAAAAACATAAAAAATGGGAATTAAAAAAAATTTTATTGAGATGATTAAAAGTGGGTATCCTGATTTTGATCCACAAAACGACACAGTTATGATTGAATTCGAAGGAGATTCTTTCGGTTCATTACCCTATGTAACACCTTATAGACAAGGTAGTTTAGATTTGAGTGTTCATTCAAACTTTTTGTTCCAAATTATAGATGAGTCAGATGTTGAATATGATAAGAATAGTGCAGATAATTACGGTAAGATTGAATATAATATGAATTCTGAAGAAGAGATTACTGTTAGTACTATTGTTATTGGAAAGTATTGGGGTGAAATTTATGAGGAAGAGGAAGAAGATATGAAAATATGGGATACTACATTAGGTGATGAAACCAATGACAACATCTATTGGGATGGAACAGTTGAGGGTACATCTTCATCACAAAAAATTTAAAGTGATATCCATTAAGACATATAAAATAATAAGTTATGTTTGAGATTATAGGTAAATTTACAGTATTTTTTTTGATTACATTCACACTATTTATTCAGTATTCTTTAATGTGTGCGGGTGTGGTTAGAAAAGACATATCTAAATTTCAAAATTTTATGGGTTGGGTTCCTTTCGCACCACTAATAATAGTTTTTTTTATTACGTTTTTTTTTATTGTGAGAAATATGTTATATAGTTTTAAAAAATGGTTTGAGATTAATTTAGGTTGGTTTTTTGTGAATGGTAGAAAACAAGATCAATGGATTGAATATTTAAAAAACAAATACGGTAATGATAAATAAATTTTTGGTATTGGCAATTATGATACTTTTAGTATCTTGTGGTGAAAAAACACAATCAGATTCTATAACTACAAATGGTGTGGCAACAGACGCTGGTACTGTTTACGATGACATTAATTTCGCATATGGTGTAGATAATACATCTTCGAAGTAAATAAAGTTTAGTGAACTAACGGTCAGATGCCTGAGTGGTTTAAAGGGGTGGACTGCAAATCCATTATTCGGGGGTTCGAATCCCTCTCTGACCTCATAAATGAAAAAAAAATTTTGTAGAACGGAATTAAATGTATATCTTTGTAAAAACAATGAAAGATATGATAACTACAGAAAAAAAAATTGGTGAGGATACATTTAATTCTTTATTTAAAGAAGTTAGATTTAAAAAAGAAAAAAATGAAATTCATGTTTTTAACGGTAAATCAATTAGAAAAAAAATTAGGACAAAACCTAATTCGATTGAATTATCATTACCTAATGTTATTATGACATATTCTGTCTTTGGTGGATCTCTTGAAATAAGATATGAAGTTTATAAAAACTTTATTAAACAATCACCAGAATTTGAATCTAACAAATCATTTCTTTATTTTTTCAAAGATTGGTTTGAAAATAAATTCAAAATAGAATTAAAACGTGTTTATGTTGCAGATAAACTTACTATGGATAAAATGAAATAAAAACATTTGTTTTTATGGGAAATAATGACTATATTTGTATATAAAATTTAATATTATGGTATTTCCACAAATTATCTTACTAAGTCTTATTGGACTTAACCTAATGATTTCTTCTTATTTACACGGTAAACCAAAAGAAGGGAATCACAGTGTCTTTATTACAATGATAGGTGTAACAATACATCTAACATTATTGTATTTTGGTGGTTTTTTTGATTAATTATGAAAAAGAAGATAACATTTATCAGTGATACCCACACCAAACACGAAAAACTAAACGAGTTTTTATTAGGTGGGGATATCCTTATTTGTGCGGGTGACATATCTGGTAGAGGGTATATTAGTGAGGTTGAAAACTTTTTAAATTGGTTTGACAATATAGGTAATTACGACTTTAGAGTTTTTATTGCGGGAAATCACGATTTTGGATTTGAGAACGATTATGAAAAAGTTATAGGTTTATTAACAGGATATAAGAACGTTGAATATCTTCAGGACGAAAGAATGGATCTTTGGGACGATGAAGACCAACAGTTAGTTTTATATGGGACACCTTGGCAACCAGAGTTTTTTAATTGGGCATTTAATTTACCTAGAGGTGAAAAGTTAAAAGAGAAATGGGATATGATTCCTGTGGATACGGATATTCTTATCACTCACGGACCACCTTTTGGGAAGTTAGATTATGTTCGTTACGACAAAGTGAACGTTGGTTGTGAAGAACTTATGAAACGTGTTGAAGAGATTAAACCTAAAATTCATATTTTTGGACATATACATGAAGGTTATGGGTATGTGTTTGATGGTAATACTCACTACATTAATGCGTCAGTATTAAATGATAGATACGAATATCGAAACAAACCTGTTAATGTGATTTGGGATACTGAAACAAATGAAATGGAATTCGTATGAAGTCAATCAACCAAATATTCAAAACTAACACCATACTAATGGATGAACCTGAAGTTATGGAGTTAGTTGAGTATTGTAGAGAATTAGAAGATTTGGTTATTGAGAATAATCAAGTAGTTGATCAGACTGTAATACTGAAACAACTTATTTCTGAGATTAGTAAAAGTTGTTCCGATTTATTACAGGCGGATAAGGAAGGTGAAAGATGGGACATCTTCAAAAGAGTGGATTTTAAAGAATCTATTATTAGTTTAGAAGAATACATAACAAAATATTGTTTAGATAATAAAATTTATTTATGAAAGTTATATTTTTAGATCACGATGGGGTAATTTGTTTATCTTCAGAATGGGGTGGAAGACATAAGAAACAAGAAAAATGGGATGGACGTAAATTATCTATGTCTATGGGGGATTTTCCTTTGGAGTACCGATTTGACAACTTCAATCAGAAGGCAATTAAAACTCTTAATCAAATTATTGAAGAGACAGGTGCCGAGATTGTTACATCATCTGATTGGAAACGATGGGCAAACCTCGAAGAGATGGGTGAGTACTATGAATCACAAGGAATTATAAAAAAACCAATTGCGTTAACAACTAATTTAGGACAGTGTACTTGGTACAATGATAAGGTTTGGATATGGTCACCGAGATGGGATTTAGAGATGACTAGAGTTATTGAGATAACCCAATTCTTACACGATCATCCTGAGATTACACATTGGGTTGCGGTTGATGATTTGGATATGGGTAAAAATGGTGAGTCTTGGAAGGATTGGGGTATAGACAATTTTGTTTTAACACCTTTAGCAACTCAAGGAATTAAACAATCAGGTATCAAAGATAAAATATTAAAATTCTTAAAATAATATGTTGGTAGTATTTGATATGTTGGATCGAGGAATCGCACAAGAGTTGGGTGTTCCTGTTGAAGAATATATAGAAATAATTGAAAGTTGTAGTTACTGGGAGGCTTATTACATTGTTACTGCAATATGGAATGAAAGAACGGATAAGTATGATAGGGCTAAAGAAATATATAACACTAATAAAGAAAAATTCTTAAAAAAAATAATAGAATGATAAATAAAAATAATCTTTTAGTTGGTATATTGGTGGGATTTTTCGCACAAATACTAACCTTCTTCCAACTACAGGGACAACTTAAATACAATTGGATTAGAGATAATTACTGGTTAACAGTATTGGCTGGTATCCCTATTTCTATGTTATTTATGTATTCAGTAAAAAACATGATTACTGCATTTAATGGGGAAATGTGGCCATCCAGATTGATAGGTTTCAGTATAGGGGCAATGGTATTCACATTATTAAGTTGGAAAGTATTTGATGAACCTTTAACGACAAAAACATATGTCTGTTTATTTTTATCATTTTTAATATTGATGATACAATTATTTTGGAAATAAAAATTAGATTATTATGAGTAAGGCAATATTAGAATTTGATTTATCAGACTTTGATGATAAAATGGCGTTTGAGAGATGTATTAAGTCTACTGATATGTCTTTGGTTCTCTTCGAAATGGTTTATAATATGAAAAAAAAATTACATTATGAATTTGAAGAGAGGGAAGAGAAAGGTGAGGAACCTACAGTATACGATGGGATAAATTCGGTTTTTGAAAAATTGAATGAACAATTATTGGAAAGAGGTGTTGATATTGACAGAATTATAGTTTAAAATTATATATATGACAGAAGAAGAAATGAATGATTTTCTAATTTCTATAGATGGATTAGAAAACGGTTGGAGAAGTGAAAAATCACTTATCAAAGATTGTGGTTTTTTTGAAGTGAACAATGGATGGTTAAAACTTATCAAAGAACTCATAGAAGATTTAATTAAGTTGGGTTGGAACAAACAAGTAACTCAAGTTAAAGAAAAGTTCGGTGGACTAAGGTTCTATATCAACGAAGGTAGTGATGAAATATTCAATAAAATAACAGAGGTGGAAAATAAGAGTTATGAAATCTGTGAAGTAACTGGTGAACCAGGAACTTTAAGAACTGACATAGGTTGGTATAGAACTCTTTGTGATGAGGAATATGAGAAAATAAAAAATAAGAAAGATGGAATATAATTTTAAAAATAGACACAATGAAAATATTACTTTCATCGGTGAAGGTGAATCATTTGAAATGAAAGGTGGGGATTTTTACAGATACCTATTTAATCTAGATGAAAATGACAAACCCAAATATACTGCGGTGGATCCTATGGGAGGACCTTTTATTGGTTTAGGCATGGATATGGGTTATATACATGATGACTTAAAGGGTTTGATGGTAGAATCTATAGATAGGGTTGAAGATAAAATAATTTTAAATACTAAGAGATTATGAGTTACGAAGAATTTTTAAAGGTATTGATGTCTTATAAAAAAATTAGTGAGGACATTAGTGAATTATATGATATTGGTTTCGATCTTTTAGAGGGTAAGTACCGTATGTCAGATAACGTTTATATTATGTTTGAGGCGTGTCTAAAATCTCATTATACTGATGAAGGTCTTGATTGGATAAATTGGTTTATTTTTGAAAATGATTGGGGACAAAAAGATTGGTCGAAATACCCAACAATTGATAGTGAGACAGGTAAAATAATTGAAAGTGATCCTGTGAAATCTTATGGTGCACACGATGAAAATGGAAAACCTATTTGTTTCTCATTTGAATCTACATATGAATTCGTTAAACAATATTTAAAATATAAAACACATGAATAAATTAGAATTAACAGATGAACAACTTTGGTTAGTAGAGAGAGCGTTAGACTTTTACTCTAGAGTTGGTATTGGACAATTTGACGTTATCAAAGAACATCCAACTTTTGAAAAATATTTGGAGGAAGTTTGTAGACCTAATAGACAACCAGAGGTAGGTGATAGAACACCACAAGGTGAGATATTAGAGATTAAAGATGGTAAGGCATTAATAAATGGTTCTGTAAGTGAAGAAACTGGTCATTGGTGTGATACACCTGTGTGGAAAAAATTAGAGGATGTAAAATTAAGTACTGATTATACTAGATATCACGAGATTAGAGATAATGTAGATTTAATGTTTATACAACCTAAAAATATGTTACTTAACGACCCTACTTTACCTAAATACGCCAGTTGGGGTATACATAATGAAGATGTAGATGATACTTGTAGAATGTCTTTTGATATGGTACAAGTGATTAGACATGAAAGATGGAAAAGAAACCCACATAGATCTGATATGACTGTTGATTCACATATTCATTTTACACATAGAAAAGATGATTCATCCTCAAAAATTAAATGTGTGATGGATGAACCAGAAGTTGAAAAGATTGAAAAGTTAGATAAAGAATTTTAAGGTTATGAAAAAGTATGATCAACATAAAATGAAAAGAACTCAAGAGAGACATCAACAGATAGACGATGGTTTCTTTGATGGTCGTTTTGTGTCTAGATCAGAAACCCCTAAAAATATATATAAGAGAAAGAGTAAACATAAAAACAAAGACAAAGATGAGTAAAAACACTAATGTGAAAAATTTCATTAAGTATGTAGAGAGTGAATGTAAGAAACATGGTGTGAAAGTAAAAGAATACAAAAGGAGATATATTAAGTTATCTGACAATATTAAATGTGCGGGTTTCTTTGATGATAATACCAAACCACCGACACTGGCGTATGCCAAAGGTAGGGAAGATTACTTAGAACTTTTAGTTCATGAGTTCTGTCATATGACACAATGGTTAGATAAAATAGAATTGTGGAGTAAGGCAAGTGTTTCCTTAGAAAAAATGTGGGAATGGTTAGGTAACAAAAATAAAAAAATTGTGGGTATTAGATCACACATTGATATTGCCAGAGATTTGGAATTGGATAATGAGAAGAGGAGTGTGGAGATGATTAAAAAATGGAATCTACCCATAGATGTGTCCACATATACTAAAAAGGCAAATGCGTATGTGTTATTCTATAACCATTTAAAAACAAGTAGAACTTGGTCGGTTCCCGAAAATTCACCATACGGTAATAAAAGAATACTTGACTCTATGTCAGATAAATTTGATATGGATTATGATAAATTGTCTGATGAGATAAAAAAAATATTTAAAGAAGAAAAAATATAATGGATAAGATTTTTAATTGGGGTAAAACGAATGAAGTGTTCAAAGAACACATCACTAATGAATCTTTTGATAGAAATATCTATACTAAGGTATTTGATGTTGAGGAAGGAGATGTGGTATTTGATGTTGGGGCAAGTATTGGACCTTTCACATTTAATATAATTGAAAAGAACCCATCACATATATTTTGTTTTGAACCTAGTATATCAGAATTCCCTTATTTAGTTTTAAATACTAATCACGGTCCCGTAACTTACATCAATAAAGGTATTGCGGACAAAGTTGGTGAGATGGAATTTGAATATCTGTTTGAGGATACTACTAACGGTTGGGTGTATGAGAAGGTTTGCTTAGATGAACTTTCAAATTAACCACGAATGCCGATGCAAACTTTCTTATACACCTTGTTATAACCAATACTACATTATTGCTTCGATTTATAATGTTGGAGATATAACCCAACAAAATCTAATAATTCAATATTGTTTTTACTGGTTTCCCATTCCACACCATCAATTTCATACCAATTCTTAAAATCATTATATACTTTCACATAATCTTTTTCACCATATTCAGTAAATAATTTCCTAATTAAAGGTATAAAAATTATTGAGAAGTCACATTTACCCCATTGTAGATTTTCTTCCCCAATAATGTTTAAAAGATATTTGGTGAAGTTTTCAAATAACTCAGATAATTCTTCTTTTTTGTTTTCTTGAACATTATCAAGAAATCCCCAATTTTCGTATCTTTCTCCATATTTTTTCTTTTTTTATAATCTTTAAATTAGATGTGTCAAAAATTAGGATACTTTCTATTGGTTTATTTGATATATCAGCACTAAATTCCAATAATTTAATACCATCAAAACTATTTTTTTTTGCAAGCTCTATTGCTGGATATAAATCCCAAGTTGGTAGTCCATCTACAATATATTCTTCTTCTTTAAATTCTTCATATTTTTCCACTCCAACATATTGTATAAAATTTTCAAGATGTTCTACATTAGTAAAGTCAAAAATGTTATTACTTAAAATCTTTACACTATAAATGAAACACCCATCATTAGCTTCCAATGTTTTCATCGCTGCTTTTGCAAATATTTCCGCAAATGCTCTGTTTTTAGTAAAGAAATTTCCTTGTACCGATAATTTATTACCAAACATAGTCGTACTTGCATTATTACCAATATTTTCAAACCTATTAAAATCTTTACAAGAACCGTGATAAAATGTCTTGTTATGGTAGTTTTCGTTAATAACATTTTTCTGTTCATTCAAATATTCACGTATAGTGGTTGCTATAAATTTTCTTAATTCCATATTCTTAAATAGTTTTATTCTATATATAAATATTCAAATTTTAATTTTTCCACCCACAAAAAATAAAACAAAAAAGGCTAAAATCTACTTCCAATTATTATCGTCATTGTTATAATTTTGTGGATTTTTAGATGTGCATTCTTCTATTGATATTACAGAAGACAATCTGTCGTCTTTTACTAGATGATATTTACCATTTTCGTATTTGTAAATCAATTTATCTCCAAATCTATCTGTTTGAAATAGATTGTCTTTTGTATTGTGAAATATCAGTTTTTTGTATTCAAATGATGGTAACTTTGTCATTTCGTTTTTAAATTAAATTTAGTGCTGAAAATCCGCCTTCTGTTAGCTGCAAAACGTTATACGCAACCTTAGAAAGACTGCAACTCCGACTTGACTTGTTGCCAATAATATGTATCAATCCTATACAAACCTTGTTCTTGTGAATGATGATTTAATATTTTGTAGTTCCCAATCAAAATTTTTACCCCTCATAACATCATCTGTCATTAACTTACTTTTATGTAAATCCCAAATGACCTCAATCTTTAAAAATGGGTTAAGACCACTAATTAATAAAAGATATTGTTCATTATTGTTTGTTTTATTAGTTATAATATAATAACCACTTTCAAGTTTTGTTTCCATGTATTATTTATTTTTTTTTACAAATATACTAATTATTACCCAATTAATCAAGTTTATCTTAAAATTACCGTACTGGTTATAACAAAGTGTATAAGAAAGTTTGCTATAAACGGTAGTGGTTAATTTGAAAGTTTCTACAAGCAAACCTTCCCATACACCCAACCGTTATGTGTAGGTGTGGATTATTAAGGTAGAATGTTTAATCGGAGAACTGAACAAAAATTTGAAAAGAAAAAGAAGGGTGGTATTTTATCATTTTAATCTATTTATATATAAAAGAAAACAATGAAAGATTTGAAACAATTTATTAAAACAACCATACGAGAGTTTTTGAATGAAGGTTATGAAAAAGATTCTGAAAAAATAATATTTTCTAGGAAATACTCAGATGGCTTTTTTGACCATTGTAAAAAGAACATAAAAAAAATAGTTAAAACATTGTTATCTGAGGCATATTATGAATTCAAATTATATGATTTGAATGTTGTGCTAACGATAGATGATTTAGTAAACGCTAATGGAAATAGAACTATTGGAGAATATGATGATGAAATAAATGAATTAAGAATTGTATTATTCAGTTATTTTGAGCGTTTTTTAGATGGGTTAGATGACCTTTCTGAGTTGACAAAAGATGAAAAAGAACTTATTGGTGGTGGAATTACGAATATATTGATAACGGCAGATAATGAGTTTGCAAAAAATATCCAAG
>Ga0181348_1000979_pt1 | contig 12533 bp, 11 predicted proteins | sample Su13VDMM110DN_FD_130092 | JGI IMG/M metagenome (GOLD analysis project Ga0181348, IMG submission 130092) | Freshwater viral communities from Lake Michigan, USA - Su13.VD.MM110.D.N | ecosystem: Environmental > Aquatic > Freshwater > Lake | place: USA: Michigan | collected 2013-07-16
ATATATTTTTTGCTTAGTTGCTTGTTTTGCTTTACTAAGATCTTCGTATCCTTGTGTCTTTTTAATTAGTGTGTTTTTAATTGGCTCATATAAAGTGAATGTTTTAATCACGTCATATAGCTTATTTATCTGATCACCTCTCAACTTCATAGCAGGAATTAACTTTTTGATATCCTCTATAGTTTTAGGTGCTCGAGTATCTACTGGCTCTTCTTCTTGTAACGGAGCTGGAGCCCTCTTTGTTAAATCAGGCATCTCATTAATACCATTCTCAGTTAAAACCTCTTGTAATACTTTTAATTCACTCTTGACTGTAAACTTACCATTCTTCATGGTAGGAAAGCCTTTTGGTAGTCTGTATGACCATTCAGCTATAATATCGTCCCAATTTATATTTTTCATTAACTTTGTTTTTATATTCTTACTTCTTAAAAGAGCTTGCTAATCCACCCAATATAAACTTACCAGTTATTTTAAAAGGTTTATTATATATTCTTTCATCTCTTATTACAATTCCCTCATGCTCAGACACTGGTCCTAGAGGTGAGGATAGTTGTTCTAACACTGCATCCCCTAACTTCATAGTAGCTAAATAAATTACAAATCCATCTATAGCTGCTTTGTAATCTGCAGGATCTGCTATATAGTCTGATAATGGTACTCCTTCCGAGATTTTAATTAATACGTCTTTAGATAGAGCAGATATTACTTTTCCGTCTTTTGTTTTAATTGTGGTATCTGGTACTGCTGCTTGAGCTAACCACTGAGATAGAGTTTTGGTTTCTTTCTTATCCCCATAGTCTACAGTGTATTTTTCATTCAATGCTGAACTGAAGTCTGGCTTATTGTCTAGGGTAGTTGGTATTGAACCCAACACCTCATATCCACGCTTAGTAGCAACCTCCTGTAGATTGTTTAATAAATCTTGCATTGCATCTTCGTTATAATCAATTTCTTTAGTTCCTCTTCTTTTAGGAGTTACTTGCTCTAATTCAAGTAATCCATGAACTGCTAGGAAATTTTTGTTATACGATAACACGTTAGTACTACCCGCCACATATTCTAAATTGAACATTATATTTGGATTGTTCCAAAGACCTAATTTCTTAATTGCAGATGCGATTTTAGGAAGAGACTCATTGAATATATCTAGTACTGTACCTCCTATTTGAATCATGCCATGACCTTCACCAAATCTATCAGTTAACTCTGCTTTAGTAATTCCTTTAACGTCTAAAGGTTTCATTGAACCTCTATCCATTACAAATTGCTTTTTTCCATCTAAAGTTATAAATCGAATTGATGCATTTACGCCATCAATCTTAACTGCTGCTGGTCCTTTTTCTAGGTAGTTAACTGACATTTCAAATACTTTTAATATGTCTTTTCCTGTCTTTACCCAATCTATATTAAATGGATGCGCCATATGTCCACCTGCTCCACCTTCAAGTAACAACGACTTAACTGTTTTTGAAGCAACATTATAGGCTTCTGGAATTAGTGATTTTAGCTTGATCATACTAATGTCATTTGCTCTTTGATTCGTTTGTTTGCTTTGGTTTTTCTTGAGCTTGGATATCCGGTTGGGGTGTTACAAATTCTTTAATGCTTTCAAGCTCCACACGCACAAACGACTTTGGAGCCGGGAACAATAAATTATAAGTATGATCATCTACCTCTCCAGTAGCAAGTACATTATTTGCTTCTTGAAAAGCAACGACTGCTCTAAGTGTTGGAGTACTATATACACCAGTCACTTGACAGTTTAGCCTTTTTTGTAAATTTCGCACTTCTGCTCCTCGCGAGCCTAGTTTAATTGTAGTCATGTTAATTACGTTTTAGTATCATTGGCATCTAATATAAATAGTGATCGCTACCGTAAAACTTACTGAATCTCACAAGCTCCTCCTGCACATGCAGCTTGATCTTTAAGCTCCGTATTGTCTTCTAATTCAATCACTTTTGTTAAATCTACTGATGTGAGTGACTTCATCATCTCAGTATATACTTCTTCCGTACAGTCCTCAAACGGTGCTTGTGTATATGTGCCACCATTATAAGGTAATACTGAAAGACCGTTATAGTGTTTTCTATTTGTCCACATCCACTCACCCGCAAGATCCCATTCATCCTCTTTTAGAGAGACTGTTGCTGATACATTGTGTGTGTTGTTGCCTGTTCGATGTCCTGGCTTAATCCACTCTGTGTGCACTTTTTTAATTCTATCCAATAATTGAAAAGGCGATTCTGTTCTCATAATAGCTCCTGCAGGAGCCATTTGTGGAATTGATATTACTGCCGTGTCGTGTGGACGAAAGTAGTCGTCCTCTACTAAAGCAGGATGGTTTGTTGCTAGATATCCATATAGCGATTCGTTTTTTCCAACTCGAATTCTACGAATATAATAGTCGTTATGCCAAGCATGAATCCCGGACGAAGTACCTAATGTTAGTGATGTTGTTCCTGCAGGCTTCACAGTTGTTGCTCTAGCGGTTTTATTAATTCCCAATAGCAGAGCTACTCTTGCGTTTTCTTCCTTAACAACTTCAGCTGCTGCTTTCATATCATAACCTAATACAGTACCAGATCCGATGCCAGTCATAGACACTCCAATTAATGCATCCTTTTCTGTTGTGCGTTGCCATATTGGACGAAGGTAGTGAAAGTCTGTATATGCAGCTTGTAATGTTCCAATAAAGGATGCTGCACGTACACGATTGTTTAAGTCTTCTTGTGATTCAATATTTGATACATTTACTTCACATAGGTTACAAAACTGGAAGGGTCGCAATGCAATCTCGCAGCAGGGATTAGTTCCCCAATCCTTATCATTAGTTAAGTATATTCCTGGCTCTCCTGCATTTGATAACTCTACACGCTTCCAAAGATCCATGAAAAACTCTCTAGTAACTTTGTGTCTTAATAAAGCAGCTGAGTTGTTTGCTCGTCCTCTTTGTGGATTATTTTCCCACCAATTACCGGATTTACATGCAATCATTTCATCATCATCAGCACTAAACAAACTAATAAGAGCTGCTCTACGAATACCACCAGCCAACACTGCGTCAGCAATGTGACAAATCATGTCATGCACTTCAATTGGTTCAAGTTGATCACCATCTTCTTTTGCATCTAAAATTCCTTGCACTTTTAATAAGCACTCTTTAAGTGGTTGTGGTCCGGGAGCCTTACCTCCTGAAGTTACTAGCCTAGCACCCTTTGGACGAATATCGGAAAAATCAAATCGAAGTTTTGATCCTCCATTAAAGTGAGACTGTACCAACGCTTTAACTGCATCAGCCCATCCTTCAATTGAATCTGCAATTAGGAACCTCCGCGTTCTGGTTGCACTTGGTTTTCTAACTTCTGGTAAGCACTCTACGTGATGTTTTTGTACTGAGTATCCTACACCGGTTCCTCCTAATAATAGAAACATCACTTCTCCAAATGCACGAGAATCGTCGATTGGTAAGTAGGCACAGTTATAAATTCGATTTGGTGAAATCTCAATTGGTTTTCCTGCAAACTGCATTGAGCGCATTGATGGTAAAACTTTTTTATCATAGACAAAGTTGTACGCATTTTCAATCTGCTCTGCTAGTTGAGGAAACTTTTTAATATGCATGTTTTTGTTTCGAGTTACTAGCTCTGTCCAAGTTTCTCTTCGGTTAAGTTCTGGAATGTATTTTGCGTACTTTAGAAAGACAGTGATTTCGCTCAATATCTCATTTGATAGTGTCATCATAGATTGTTTGTAAATTTAAGGTTAGTTTTTGTTGTATTAATAAATAGTGTATTTTTTTCGTTAAAATAGTGTTTTTTCATCTAAAATCACAATAAACTATTTAATTCATTGAATTTATTAGCCAATGCACTGCGAATTACTGTGTCATCATTATTCATTATTTTCTTTGTTTGTTGGCCAAGTATTGTACTCTCTTCATATATTTCAATATTACAAATAGACATATTCATCTTGCTTGGAAACGTTAAACCGTCAGGGCCAAATCGGTTTTTTATAATATGCCATCTACCGGTACCGCTTATCTTATCTGCTGTCTTTCTGGAAAGTGACACTACAAAGTCAGCTACCATTACCTTTGTGTAAGACTCTGCAATTTTATCTGCTTCTATTATTTCCTGTTCTGCAGCACTTCTGTTTGCTTGGCTAGCTGTCCACAGAGGAAACTGATACTGTCCTGCCAACCCTCGTAACTCTTCATATATTCCTCCTAGCACTTGATCGTGTCTTGCGTTTCTGTTTGTGTTTGTGTCTCGTAGCAAATCTGCGTAATCCAAAAACACAATGTCTGGTATGTGTCCTTGCATTGCACACTTATCTAAGTGAGCCGCTAGCGTATTGACACTTGCTGTTTTGGTTGGATAATATTTTATTACAAGATTACCTTTAAGCTTGGCAACTGCTTTCTCAACTTCCTCTTTGTGATACTTAATGTCTTGAGTTGGAATTCCTGTGAAGTAGCTATCAAATCTGCCACCTACATAGGTCTCGGAAAGTTCAAGGGTATAGTAGTTTACATTTAAACCAGCTTTTACACAAGCAGCTGCAGCATTTACTAATGCCATGGATTTACCAATTCCTGCCGGAGCTACAAATACTCCCATTTCACCCTTACCTAAGCCTCCATCCATAATCTGATTGACAACATCCCACGGAGTTGGTACTATACGTCGGTTGTTTTGCTCAAAGCGCGCTTGGATTTGATCAATATAATCATGTCCAATATTTTTATCACCACCAGCTTTCATGGCCTCATCTATCTCTGACTTAATTGAGTCATATTGTCCAAGTTGTAGCAGTTGGACTGAGTTTAGGATTGCTGTTTTTAGTTTTTGGTTCTTACAGAAATCTAAAGTTTTGTCTTTAGTAAAAGATAGATCCTCAGCGTCTGCTTGCTTAACTACCTCCTTCAATGCATCAATGATTGTTGTTTTAAGAACTCCATCTTGAACGGCATCTAGTTCCACTTTCATAACCTCTAAGGTTGGGGTGGATTTATACTCATTAAAGTACTTTACAATTATCTTGGCAATCCACTGATTAGCTTCCGATGAAAAATATTTAGCATCTAGTATATCGTGTATCTGTTGAAGATATACTCTATCTTTTAGTAAGACTGCTAATAATTTAGTTTGAAATCCACCACCGTATAATTGAAATGTATCTTGAATACCCATACTGCTAATATAGCATAAATTTTATTGTTAAACAACTTAATCAGTAAATTGATTAAGCTTTGTGGCAATGTCTCGTATCCACATTTCTGGGTTCTTTATTGAGGAGGACATACCATCCTCAATCAGCAATTGGTGAAATTTGATCTTTGATAGTTTTGGACTTGATTTTTCCATTGCACTAGTTGCTTTCAACTTGATTGAGGCATTAAGTAGACTCTCATGCAACTGCATGATAGTGTAGTACAATCTTATATTCTCCTCATCCTCAACTACAGTTTTATACACCTTTACTTTAGAGTCTTTTGCTAAGGATTGAGTGTACGTAAAAAAATCATCTAATGACATAAGCTCTGGTTCGCTTAACCGGGGAAATCTTTTTAAGATTGTCTTTGGCGCTAAACCTCGTGCGCCTGGAATATTGTCGGAGCTGTCCCCTGCTAACGCTCTAAATATAGAAAAGTTCCAAGGATACACACCATACTCGCTAAACACATCATCAGCATAATATAGCTTCTTCTTGGTGGGACTCCACACGTGTATGTTGTTTTGTATCAACTGTAGAAAATCTTTATCGGACGACATTATAAATGTGTGAGAATCTTTTGGTAGAAAATATTCATTAGTAACATAAGCAATAATATCATCCGCCTCGGCATTATCTAGAGTAATGACTGTCAATGGTAGCACTTCTAAATAATCAATTAATCTGATTAACTGCTGGAGTTGGTTATCTTCCTTATCGCAAGTTTCTGCTCTATTAAGTCTTATGCTTATCTTACGATGAGCTTTATAATCTGGAAACAGCTTTCGTCTCTTATCTGATCCGCCCTTGCCGTCAAACACTATAACTACCCTAGTAGGATTGATAGTTTTAATGGCATGTCCAATACTTAGGAGAAAGCCGGAGATTCCTCCGACATGTTCTCCATTTGCATTTAGAGCTGGGCTAACTGAATAACTCCGGATGAACGTATTCAAACCATCTATTATTAAAACCCTATCATCTCTATTTATTGACTCATCCTCTTCACGTAACTTTAGCTGACTAAGCAATGCAGCGTATTTGTTTTTTATCATATGTCTGACATTTCGCTACTATCAACTTCAAGTTCGTCTGCGTCAATAGTACTCTGTGATTTGTAACTTGATACAGAAGCAGCTTCTAAAGTACTCTTACAGTAATCTCTCACGTCGTCCCTCTCTCGCAGTATCTTCTGCCAATCCTTAGATTGAAATTTAACCACCTCTCCAGTGTCTTCCATTATTAATTCATACCAAGCACCACTGTTACTTATTGCTTTGACTTTTTTAAGCGCATCTAACCAGCTTGCATAATCATCAATACCAGAGTCAAAGTATATATTGAAGAGTGCTTTTTTGAAAGGAGGACCGTAGCGGTTCTTCACGACTTGTGCTTCTGTCTGTACTCCTATAATTTCACCCTCTTTATCTTTGAGTTTCCCCATTGATTTAAGTCTAACTCTGCAGCTTGCGTGAAACGGTAATGCTTTACCTCCACTGGTAGTGTATTTGTCACCAAACATTGCTCCTAGCTTTTCTCGTAGTTGATTTGTAAAAGCTAGGATAACTCGCTCCTTACCTATTAAGTTTGTAATCTTACGAAGTGCTTTAGACATAATGATTGCTTTTGATGTAGCCCATCCGTCCTTTTCGTAATCAGCCTCTTGTTCAATCTTTGTAGTGGCTGCTGCCACTGAGTCAACAACAATTGTTACTAACCTATCTTTATTTGTATTACGAATATTTACAATAAGCGTTTCAATAGTTTCAAAGATATCCTCAATGGTGTCTAATGGAATGTATAGCATATTCTTAACCTCAACTCCAATAGCAGTTAAAAAATCCTCACTTAAAGCGTTCTCAGTATCAATATAGACAGCGATACCACCTTTCTTCTGAGTATTTGCTAATAGATGTGCCATGATTAGTGACTTACCTGATGCTTCCAATCCAGTAAACTCTGCGATGCGACCTACTGGTAATCCACCATTTGGTCTATTAGATATAGCAAGATCCAAAGTAGTTGACCCGGTTGATACCCACTCACTGAGGTCAGCTTGAGTGTCCTCGCTACCTAGAAAATGTACAGCTTTGAAGTCTTTAAACTTCTTATTGAGACCATCTGCTAACTTTTGTGCAAGTTCGTCCCTTCCCGCTATTTCGTCGGGTGTAACTTTTTGTTTTGCCATGTCGTTTATGAATTAAATAATTCTCCGAATGCGTCTTCTATATCGCTTGTTGTGGTTGTTTTTGCTGAAGTAATAGGTGATTTAGTTGTTGTGCCATCAGCCTCATTGTCCTCTGGGTTTAGCCACTTTTCCAACTCCTCTTTCATTTCCTCATAAGACAGCTCAGTAAACATCTTTACCAATTCAGGTTGCTCATTAACAATCTTATTTGCAATATCCTTATCATCTGTAGCAGGTGTTGTGTTTGGTTTTACACGTACTGTAAATGTTGGATATGATCCTTCTTTGTCCGGTGCTGCACATTCAATTGTAATATCACGACCTTGCATTAAATCTGTAATATCTCCATAGTCTGGATCTGCAATAACCCCTAGAAGTTCAGTGTATATTTTTTTACCAAAAGCATAAAACTTAACTCCTTCTGATTCTTGTCCACGAACAATTACTGGAACATAACAACGGAATTTTGGTTCGATCTTGCGACCTAATTTCCAATCCTCTTTATCACCACTCTTTTTTAATTTTTCTGCGAACTCTAAAATTGGATCAGGCTTTCCAAAGCTTGAAGGAGATAGCATTGTTTTTTTGCCAATCTCGTAATGAAAGTACAGTTCTTGAAAGGGGTTTGCTTTGTCGTAAGCGTAGGGTACTATACGAATTTGTGATTTTCCTACTGGTGGTTTCCAGAACATGTCTGCATTTTTCTTGTTACCACCACTCGACTGAAGCTCGCTTAGCTTCGCTCTGATTGCATCTAAATCTAGTGCCATTTTACTTTGTTTTTTTGGTTTATACTTTATTTAACTGTCAAGTTAAGTATTAAGTTTTAGAGCTGTTTTATGTTTTAATTATGCTCTGTATTTCTGCTGACTTAACTCTTTGACTAATATATGAATTTTTAACCGTTATTGCAACTCTTTTATATTAATTAATCTAAACAACCCACTTCTATCGGATAACATTAGTTTATTTTTGTATTGTATCCAATCTATACGATAGTTTTTATCTAATACTCCATTGTTTAATTCACAAATTAAAGTGTTTAGTGCATTAATACTATATAGTGTCTCTGTTTCTTTTTTTCGATTGATTGTAATTGTATCACTCAACCTACTTCGGGTGGATGTAGTGTTATACACACACACTATACTGTTTAGCGCTTCCACATACTGATAACACTTCATGTTTGAAACACAATCAACCTGATAAGTTTTGTGTATTTTAGCAATGCAAGAAGGTAGCTCCTGTAAAGTTGTGAATGTGCAAAGTAATTGTGATCCCATTGTATCTTAAGCCTCGTCTGGTTTTTCTGAATTGATCTTTCCGAGTATTGTTTGCAACACTTTAATCTGATCGTTTAGAGCCTTGATTTGCTCTTGTTTAGTTTTAATTCGTTGATCCATTTCTTTTTTCTCAGCTGCAATTTCTGCTGCTGTCTTTTCATGAAGCGGCTGCTTTCTATACTTAATATTGTTTTCTTTAAGATAGGTTTCTACTTTTAATCTTAAAACACTCTTTAGGTGTTCGTGGGTCGATTCCTTTTTCATACTAATAAATAGTAACGCGATTACAAAAAAGACAAATTTTTATAATTTAGTCCCCCTTTGAGTTTAACAGGAAACGCATCTGTGTCAATGCAGTTGGGTATTAATGCTTTTGTAATAACATCTAACTCACCTGGAGCAACATCAAACAAGATGCTGTCATAGGTGTATAATATAGGTATTGATTTTAATTCATGTATTTTTAAATACTCTAATATAGTATGCAATATTTGTGCATTGTTTTCAGTTTCATACATCTGGATGTAATAGTTGAACAGTGTGTGTTCATTGATATCTTGATAATTGGACCTAAACAACCTCCTACCGGATATTAAGCTATCCACGTGTCCGTGCACAAGCATGTGTTTCCAAATTTCTTTAGAAAAATTATCTGCTGCTGCAAAGAACGGTATGTTTAAATAATCTTTTCTAATTCCTCCGTACAGCTGACGAAATGTATCCTCTTTTGCTTTTGCAATTTCATTCAAAGTTGGAGTGGTTGTATTGTAGTAGTATTGTGCCAAATGCTCGTAGACATCTTGCTGCCCAAAATCATATCCAACAATACTTGCAATTAATCTAGGATGGTATGAATTAAAATCTAACTCTAATAACGATCCCCCCTTAAATCTACTTATAAAGCACTCTCGCGTAGCGTCTTCTTTTGGTAAAGCTGCAAAGTTTACTCCTCCAAACCTATTGCTTGGCCGGCCTGTTATTGTATGTATATTGTATTGTGTGTAACATTTATCATCTTCTAAAGCAAAAGTACGTTCAAATGTTTTGTTAAACTTATCAATATCTACTTGAATGCCATTGCTTTGTATTATTAGCAGTGATCGCTTTAGCTTATTTGCGTAATAATCTAATCCTGCTGGCAATTGTTGGTCAAAATAATTTTTATATATTTCAACGGCTTGTTCTTCTAATTTTACTAAACCAATAAGTGCATTTGTTTTTATACACTTTGACAAGGCTCGATTATAATGGTTTGCCATGACGCATGTATCAATTTCATAATTTTTATTTGTACGAAGATAGTGCATTAGCTCAATGTCGTGATCTTCTATAATATAATTATTTGACATTAATATTGCTTTATTGGTTGTGTATATCTTCCCTGTAAGAAACTCAAGGTTGTTAATGTGGAATAAACCCTCTGGATGACAAACGCTTACAATATAAGACTGAGCTGTATTAATGTTAATTATTCCAAATGCTACAATGCGTGTGCAGCTTGGATGTAGTCTATCGTCTATTGATATAGGATGTAACAATACATCTTTACCCTTAAGTTCATTTAACTGCTCTACATTATCTATAATCATTATGATAATATAGGTTTTTTTTTGAAACTTTACAACAGTTATGGAATTATTCTACCAGTTATTGGGTCGTATGTTTTTTTAATTATTACTCCATTGTTTTTATATTTTGGTCTTATATAAAGAGAGTCTACATCACTAAAGGTCGTTTGTTGTGTTTCTAAAGCAAATTGAGTAAGGCTGGGTATTGCATAGATAAGTCCTGGTATCTGTGCAGAAGCTATGGTAATAGTTCGTCTATTTTCTTCTCTTATGGCAGAAAGAGTTCCTGTTAATCTCCACACAATACTAGTATACGCATATAATGCACTATCTATACCGTTCTCCTGTCCTATGCCATCAAACTGCGATTGTTTTATTTCAATGGCATATGAATTAACATTGTATCTTTGTACAAAAAATCTAACATCAAATCCAGAAGTATATACTCCTTCCTCACTACGAGCAACATACAAATGTGGAACTGGACGGGAATATTGTTTTACTTTCGGATTAAAACGAAATATACTATCGTACACAAAGCTGTCGTGATTAGCATAATATGGATATAGACGTATACGTCTTTTAGTGCCTTTTCCATCGTCACTTTCCGATGGTCCAGCAAACGCTGATCCATCTTTTAAGAGGTAATATTCACCAAAATACTCTTCCCCTTCCTCAGTTGTAAACTCCTTCCCTTTTGTATAAAAAAAGCTATCACCGCCGTTTCCTATTCCTGAGAATTTGGAAGTGCGAAAGTTTTTTTTATCGTGTACTTGTGGCATACTTATAGTTTTTACTAACTTTTGCGTCTAGCTATTGTGTTTACTTTGGTTGTCCAATCGTTAGCAGTTACAGAATGTTCAACTTTCATTACTTGAAAATCCCAACCCTTAGCAACATCCGGAGGAAGACGATCAGAACTTATAAATTGTCCAAACTTAAAGCCACCTATGCCATCACACTCAAATCCAAAATCAAAAGGTAATTGTGTTCCCTTGCAGTGATCAGGTACTCCGTCATCAGATAACTTTGCAATATCGCCGGTTAATTGAGATAGTAGCGCATTAACAGTTTCGTCACTAACATACTTTCCAGTCTCCTTTTGCAAACCTGACAGAGTTGGTGAATCTGCTTTTTCTACGTCACTTACCTGATCACAGAAGCACTCTTTTGGTGCTGCTGGTCTTGCACTAGGCATTGCGGAGTTTTTAATACGCTTTCCTAATCCAAACGGCTCAAAAGCTGCTCCTTCACATCCATTTGCATCTCCATCAGCACCAGTGTTTCCACCTCCCTTTTGTTGAGTTCCGTTTGAGTACAGTGCTTGTGTTTTCATGGCACTTGTCATTTTTAAATCCAAGTTCATGCCGCGGATAGCTGATGTTGTACTAGTTGATGGCACCTGCCAAGTAGTCCCCGCAGCAACTGCTTTTTTGTTATCAACAACAGTGATGCGCCCACCTTTGTTACCACCCTCGCATGATGCTCTTTCTGTTTCACTGTCAGACACTACTTGAATATCCCAACAATTACCACACACGCGGTTTAGTTCATTGAGTACATTTCTTACAAACGTTAATAGTTGTTTATCGCCATCTAGTACTTTTTTTAATTCTAGTTTTAAAAATAAAACATTAATCCTCATATTGCACAACGTCAACAAACCACCACTATATGCATCTCCAGCACTTCCACCTTTACCTTCCATTGTGCCAGCATGGCTATCGCTTCCTCCAGGCATGTGAGCAATGCGGGGGTCTACACACATAGCAAGACTGTACTTATTTACGTGATCAAATTGTACTTCGCTTGTGTCGAGCATGCCATATGAAAAGTCAGGATCGTTGGGTAATGCTAAGCAATTAATAGCTGCCTCTACAGCCCCCCACGTGACATATTGCTCAGTAGTATCGTAATCGTTAAACCAAGTACCTTCATAAAAAGAAGAGTCGTCTCCTCCTGCTTCAGTTCGAGCCTTTCCTAAATAATTTCGAGATTCCCAAGCAATGTGCTGTTTAAGTTTTGCTGGTGCTGCACTCGTCAGCTTACCAATCCACTCTCCGCATGCAGCTGAATTTTTAAAACTGTCTAGAAAAAAAGCATACATTTCTCCATTTTTTTGAGCTAACTTTTTTTCTCCATCATCAGTCTCTATTTCATTCTTTCGTGCACATCCACATTCAGTACTTGATATGTTACTTTGTGAAAAAGCTTCAGCCGGTGAGTTAATTTCAAGCTCACAATCCCAAGAATTATCCGATTGTAAGCCGTAC
>Ga0181348_1000980_pt1 | contig 12528 bp, 13 predicted proteins | sample Su13VDMM110DN_FD_130092 | JGI IMG/M metagenome (GOLD analysis project Ga0181348, IMG submission 130092) | Freshwater viral communities from Lake Michigan, USA - Su13.VD.MM110.D.N | ecosystem: Environmental > Aquatic > Freshwater > Lake | place: USA: Michigan | collected 2013-07-16
AACACTTCCAAATGATTTAAAAGTGGGAGGAGATTTAGATTTAAGTAATACTCCAATAAAAACACTTCCAAATGATTTAAAAGTGGGAGGAGATTTATATTTAAGTAATACTCCAATTGAAACACTTCCAAATAATTTAAATGTGGGAGGAAATTTAGATTTAAGAAATACTCCAATTCAAACACTTCCAAATGACTTAAATGTGGGAGGATATTTAGATTTAAGAAATACTCAAATTAAAACACTTCCAAATGATTTAAAAGTGGGAGGAGATTTATATTTAAATAATACTCAAATAAAAACACTTCCAAATGACTTAAAAGTGGGAGGAAATTTATATTTAAATCATACTCCAATTAAAACACTTCCAAATGACTTAAATGTGGGAGGATATTTAGATTTAAGTAATACTCCAATGTCTAAAAAATACACCAAAATACAAATCAAACAAATATGTCCTGGAGTAAAGGGAAAAATATATTTTTCATAACCATGATAAAACTAATTGATTTACTCAAAGAAATAAGACAGTAAAATAAAGAAATGATAAAACTAATTAAATTATTAAATGAGATAATAAATGAGGCTTTACCTATATCTAAAGCTAAAGAACTATATTCTATACAAAAATCAGATAAAGTAATAGATGAACAAAATATAATGTTTAAGACTTTAAAAACATTACCTGAATATATTAAATCTAACAATAATGGGGACAGGTTGTATTTTAACATAAATGAAGATATTAAAACAAATTATAATAAACATATTAATACTGACACAATAATACAAGATGAAGTTACTGCTTTTTTAAAAAGTGAAGGATATAAAGTCACAGATTACATTAAAGGTATAGCAACAGATAAATATAATAGAGAAGTTAAAATAGGTAAAGTTTTAAATAAATCAAAATCTAATTTATTACAAAAATTTAATAATAGTGTTTCTAGACAATCACTTTCAACAAATCAAATAGTAGTTTTTTCAAAAAATCCATATGATATAGGAGGTATGTCATCAAATCGAGGATGGACTTCATGTATGAATTTATATGGTGATAATGAAAATAAACATTATGTTAATTGTGATATAAAAAAAGGTACAATAATTGCATATTTAATTAATTTAAATGATACAAATATTAATAAACCTCAAGCTCGTATATTAATTAAATCTTTTATAAATGTAAAAGATAAAAATGATATAGTATATTGGGTTGGAAATGAAATATATGGTACTGCACCTGAATATTTTTATAGATTTGTAAAATCTGTTTTTGAAAAATTTTATCCACATCAAGGAAAATATAAATTAAGTGCAGGATTATATGATGATGATGGCACACCTGGAAATATAGATTTTAAAGAAGAAGAAAAAAGAAAAAAACAAATAGAAATAGCTGATAAAATAGCAAATGGTGAAAAATTAGAACCAGATGAATATAATTTAGACTATTTAATGTTATATGATAGAAATATAAAAAATATTCCCCCAGTTAAAGTTAAAGGAACAGTATCATTAGTAAGTAATTATTTACTCAAGTCATTGCCAGATGGTTTTGAAGCTAAAGGAAATATATGGTTAGAAAATACAGGAATAGAAACATTACCTCAATCTCTTTCACCCAAACAAATATCATTAAATAAGACCCCATTAGCTAAAAAATTTAATAATGATGAAAAATTAATAAGAAAAGCTTATCCTAATCTTAAAGGAAAAATTTTCGTATAATATTTATAATAAACAGATTCATAATACTAGTTCAACACTACAAAAAGAAAGGCATGTTCAAAGCTTTAAAAGCTAATTTGGCCTAATAATAAAAAGATAGTATATTTAAGTAAATTAATAATCAAAAACAAATAAAAGATGGATTTAAACTCAATCAAAAGTAAGCTTAATGCGCTACAGTCGCAAGGAAAAAGCAAAGAAAAAGTTGACTACTCAAAGTCACTATGGAAGCCTAAGTCAGAAGGTAAATTTCAACTAAGAATAGTACCGTCTATTATAGACAAGAAAAACCCATTTAAAGAAGTATTTGTGCATTATGGTATTTTTAAATTTCCAATTTATGCTTTATCTAATTGGGGAGAAAAAGATCCAATTATAGAGTTTGTAAAACAACTGCGTCAAACATCAGACAAAGAAAATTGGAAGTTAAGTAAAAAATTAGAACCAAAAATGAGAGTATTTGCTCCTGTTATAGTTAGAGGAGAAGAAGAAAAAGGTGTTCGTTTGTGGGAATTTGGCAAAGAAATTTACATGCAACTGTTAGGCATTGCAGATGATGAAGATTATGGTGACTACACAGACATTAATGAAGGTCGTGATTTTACATTAGAAACAGTAACAGGAGACATTGGTGGTCGTCAAGGTCTAAAATCATCTATTCGCATTAAACCTAAAACATCTGTGTTAAGTAAAGACACAGAAGACATTAAAGTATGGTTGTCAGAACAACCTGACATATTAGAACTTCAACGTAAACATGAATTTGACAAATTAAAAGAAATTTTACAAAACTTTTTAAATCCTGAAGATGCTGTTAATGAATCAGATGTAGAAGAAGTAAAAAAGCCAACAAATGATTTACCTTGGAAAGATGAAGAAGAAGTTATTACTAAAAAAGAACCAAATTACGTTATATCATCTGCAAAAGCAGTAAAAGCAGTAAAAGCATCAAAAGCAGATAAATTTGATGCATTGTTTGAAGAAGACGAAAACTAAAATTTTATAAAAAAATGGCGAAAAAATTAAATGACGAAAATTCGTTAATGGAAGCAGTCTCTAAAGAACTTAAAGGAAAATTTGATCTTAATAAATTTAAAGAAAAAAAACTATTAAGTGGAAATGTAAAATTTAAAGAGCAAAAATGGATTCCATTTTCAAAAGCAATGCAAGATGCCTTATCCATTCCAGGAATAGCTATGGGTCACATTAACATAGTACGTGGTGGGAGTAACACAGGAAAAACCACCACATCTATAGAAACAGCAGTGTCTGCTCAAAAAATGGGAATATTACCTGTTTTAATAATCACAGAAATGAAACACAGTTGGGAACATTGGAAAATGATGGGTTTTGAAATGAATGAAATTAAAAACCAAGAAGGAAGTGTTGTTGATTATGATGGATTTTTTATATATAGAGACAGAGGAAAATTAAACTCAATTGAAGATGTGTCAGAGTTTATGTTAGACATGTTGAATGAACAAGATAAAGGAAATTTACCATATGATTTATTATTTTTATGGGACTCAGTAGGTTCTATACCATGTAGACTAAGCATTGAACAAGGTAAAAACAATCCAATGTGGAATGCCGGTTCAATTTCTACTCAATTTGGAAATTTTATAAATCAAAGGGTTATATTGTCAAGAAAAGAAGAAAGTAAGTACACAAATACATTCTTAATCATCAACAAAACAGGAGTAGCACCAGCAGAAAATGTATTTTCTCAACCTAGAATGACTAACAAAGGTGGAAACACATTTTTCTATGATTCATCTATATGTTTAACTTTTGGAAATGTTACTAATAGTGGAACGTCAAAAATTAAAGCACAAAAGGATGGAAAAGATGTTGAGTTTGCTTTAAGAACAAAAGTATCATGTGATAAAAATCACGTCAATGGAATTACAACTAAAAATACAGTAATAAGTACAGTACATGGTTTTATTCCAGATGATGCTAAGTATATTGCCAAATATAAGAAAGAACATTCTCATGAATGGGCTGACATTTTAGGAGAGGGAAATTATAAAACTATTGAAGACAATAGTGAGTGGAATGAAAAAGTAGATGTTACAGATATTGTAGAATCCGAAGATTAATTATGAATAAAAATGATTTACTTAAACTTCTTAATAACATTAATGAAGATAAAGATGCACCAATTGTTGATGAAGGAGAAAGAGTCTTAATCATAGATGGTTTAAATCTTTTTTTAAGAAATTTTGCAGTGTTAAATTACATAAATGCTGAAGGAATTCACATAGGAGGTTTAGGTGGATTTTTACGTTCATTAGGTTCTTTAGTTAAACAATTAAAACCAACATCTATTTACATTATATTTGATGGAGTAGGTTCTTCTATAAACAGAAAGAACTTACTTCCCGAATATAAATCAGGAAGAAGTGAATTACGAGTTAATAAAATATCTTTCTCTTCTCAAGAAAAAGAAAATGAGTCTAAAACAGATCAAATAATTCATTTAATTCATTATTTACAATGTTTGCCTATTAAAATTTTATCATTAGACGGAGTAGAAGCAGATGACATTATAGCATTTTTAAGTAAAGAACTTACCAAAAATAAAAAGAATAAAACATACATAGTGTCAGCTGACAATGACTTTCTTCAACTGGTAAATGAAAATATTATTATGTATAGATCTGTGGAAAAAGAATTTATTAGTCCTAAAACAGTAAAAGAGAAATATGGCGTTTATCCTCACAATTTTTTATTGTATAAAACACTAATGGGAGACAACTCAGATAAAGTAGGCGGAGTTAAAGGATTAGGAACAAAAAAATTTAAAAAATTATTTTCTGAAGTTTTAGACTTAAAAAAGTTAACATTAGACAACATATATGATATATGTGCTAAAAAATTTAAAGAAAATGTTATATATTGTAGAGCATTAGAAAATTTTGACAATTTAAGAAAAGCTTACAAAATTATGGATTTAAGTAATCCTATGTTGGATGAAGTAGAAAAAGAATGTATATTAGAATATATTAAAGAAAATTCATATGATTTAAACATAGAAACATTTCTTAAATTTTATCATAAGGATGGATTAGGAAATGTGTTAAAAAATGTAGATTATTGGATAAAAGACATTTGGGAACCAATTAACAGATACAATAAAGCAAAAAGCCATGACATATAAAGAATTTAAAGCAATGATAGATTTACAAATACTCCATCATAATAAAATACATCAAGCTTATAAATTAAAAATAGACTTGATAGATGCATTTGATAATCAAGAAAAACTAGTTGATTTATTATGGGAACAAATACTATCTGAAAAAGGAGTAGATTGGTTACGTTGGTATCTATATGAAAAAGACGGCATTTCAGGTAAACCTAAAAGTAACATGACTGCTAATGATGAAAATGGTAAAGAAATTTGTAAAAATGTAAAAGGATTATATGATTTTTTAAGAAGAGAATTTTACATAATTTAAATAAAATAACAGTTATAAACCTAAAACATAAATACATTGACACTAAATTCAATAGAATCTTACGGAATTTCATTTCAAGTAAAAGTAATGTCAGCATTGTTAACTGATAAACCATTCTTACAAAATATCAATGATGTTTTAACAGAAGAATACTTCAATAATCTTGCACATAAGTGGATTATTAATGAAATATTAAAATACTATCAAAAATTCCACTGTCCACCAACAATGGACGTTCTTAAAATAGAAATGAAAAGAGTAGACAATGAAGTACTTCAACTTTCAATTAAAGAACAGTTAAAAGAAGCATATCGTTCATCAGATGAAAGTGACTTAACATATGTTAAACAAGAATTTTCTAATTTTTGTAAAAATCAACAGTTAAAAAAAGCGCTTTTAAACTCAGTTGATTTATTGAAAGCAGGTGACTATGATTCTATTAGATCATTGGTTGACAACGCTTTACGTTCTGGACAAGACAAAAATATTGGCCATGAATACAATAAAGACACTGAGTCTCGATATAGAGAAGAAGATAGAACACCAATTCCAACACCTTGGGACAAGTTTAATGACATATTACAAGGTGGACTAGGAGAAGGAGATTTTGGACTAATATTTGGCAATCCAGGAGGAGGAAAATCATGGAGTTTAATTGCAATAGGAGCACATGCTGTAAAATATGGTTTTAATGTAATACATTACACATTAGAATTAGGAGAAGGATACATAGGAAGACGATATGATGCATATTTTACTAATATACCTGTTGACAAGTTAAAATTAAATAGAGAAAAAGTAGGAGTAGCCACAGTTGATTTACCTGGAAACTTGATTATTAAAGAATATCCAATGGGTAAAGCTTCATTGTCTACAATAGAAAGCCACATTAAAAAATGCATTGATTTAGATTTTAAACCAGACTTAATTATTATTGACTATGTTGATCTTTTATCGTCAAAAAGAACAAATCGTGAACGTAAAGATGAAATAGATGATATTTATATGAGCACAAAAGGATTAGCTCGAGAGTTAAAATTACCCATATGGAGTGTGTCTCAGGTTAATAGAGCAGGTGCAAAAGATAATATTATTGAAGGAGATAAAGCAGCTGGTTCATATGATAAAATCATGATTGCAGATTTTGCAATGTCTTTATCAAGACAAAAGAAAGATAAAATTAATGGAACAGGTCGTTTTCACATTATGAAAAACAGATATGGGGCAGATGGAATGACTTTTAACGCTAAAGTAGACACATCAACTGGACACATTGACATTATGGGTGAATTAGACGCAGATGAAGAAGAAATTATGAGCAAACCTAAATCAACAGGAGGTTTTAACACAGGTATGGATAATTTTGATAAAGAATATTTATCTAAACAATTTTTTGAATTAAGTGAAAACATATAAAATTATAAATTATGAATTTAGAACAAAAAATACTAAGTGAAATTGTTGTGTACAACAAATATGCAAAATATAGACCTGAATTAAACAGGAGAGAAACATGGGATGAATTAGTAACCAGAAATATGGAAATGCATTTAACTAAATTTCCTAATTTAACAGCGGAAATTAAAAAAGCATACCAATATGTTTATGATAAAAAAGTACTTCCATCAATGCGAAGTTTACAATTTGCAGGAAAGCCAGTAGAAATAAACAATGCTAGAATATTTAATTGTTCTTATTTACCTATTGATGACCATAGAGCATTTTCAGAAATTATGTTTTTACTATTATCTGGCTGTGGAGTAGGATATTCTGTTCAAACACATCATGTAGAAAATTTACCTGAAATTAGAAAACCTTTAAAATCTAAAAGATATTTAGTTGGAGATTCAATTGAAGGATGGGCAGATGCTGTAAGAATGTTAATGAAATCATATTTTGGTCAAATTTCATCTTGCCCTAAATTTGACTTTAGAGACATTAGACCTAAAGGAGCTCATTTGATTACTGTAGGAGGAAAAGCACCTGGTCCTGAACCATTAAAAATAGCTTTAGTGCATGTTAAATCAATATTAGACAGAAAAAATGATGGAGAAAAATTAACATCAGTAGAATGTCACGACATAATATGCCATTTAGCAGATGCAGTACTGTCAGGAGGAATTAGAAGAGCAGCTTTAATTGCTTTATTTAATTTAGATGATGAAAACATGTTGACTTGTAAATTTGGAAATTGGTGGGAAGCAAATCCACAAAGAGGAAGAGCAAACAATTCAGCAGTTTTACTTCGTAGTAAAATAGACAAAGAAACATTTTTAAATTTATGGAAAAAAATTGAATTAAGCAACAGTGGAGAACCAGGATTTATTTTTACAAATGATAAAGACGCAGGTACAAATCCATGTGCAGAAATTAACTTAAAAGCAAACCAATTTTGTAATTTATGTGAAATAAATGCTTCAGACATTAAAACACAAGAAGAATTTAACGCAAGATCAAAAGCAGCAGCATTTATAGGTACATTACAAGCATCATATACTGATTTTCATTATTTAAGAGATGTTTGGAAAAAAACAACAGAAAAAGAAGCACTATTGGGAATAGGAATGACAGGAATAGCATCTGGAGCTGTGTTAAAACTTAACATGAAAGAAGCAGCAAAAGTAGCTTGTGAAGAAAATGAAAGAGTAGCAGAAATTTTAAAAATTAACAAAGCAGCTCGTGTAACAACTGTTAAACCATCAGGCACAACTTCTTTAGTGTTAGGAACATCAAGTGGCATTCATGCTTGGCACAGTGAATATTATATTAGAAGAATTCGTTTAGGTAAAAATGAAGCATTATATGTTTATTTATCTATTAATCATCCTGAATTATTAGAAGATGATTTTTTCAAACCAACAATTCAATCTATTGTAAAAATTCCTCAAAAGGCACCAAAAGAAGCTATTACTAGAAAAACAGAATCTGCAATTAAACTATTAGAAAGGATTAAAATTGTTAATCAAAAATGGATAAAACCAGGATATAGAAAAGGAGCAAATCAACATAATGTATCAGCCACAGTAAATGTCAAACAAGATGAGTGGAAAAATGTTGGAGAATGGGTATTTGAAAACAGAGAATATTTTACAGCGTTGTCTTTTTTACCTGAAGATTTAGGAAGTTACATACAAACTCCATATGAAGACATTACTGAAAAACAATTTAATGAAATGATAAAACAATTGCATGATGTTGATTTAAGTAAAGTAGTAGAAATGGCAGACAACACAGCAAGACAAGACGAATTAGCTTGTGCAGGTGGCTCATGTGAAGTAATGTAAAAATATATTTAACAAATAAAAAATAGGCTTCCTAAATTATTAAACATATATTTAAATAAAAAAAAGATATGACTTTAAAACCACAATCAATTCGAAAAGGTGTTACCATTACTTTAAATGGTAAAGAAGCTGAAAAACAAGAAATTATTGACTTAAGTGTCAATTGGACTGAGTCACAAATAAATTTTTTTAAAAAAATGCTTAAACAGGGTGGCGACACAAAAATTAATGGTACAACTATTAAAATTGTGACATTAGAAAAAATGGTTACGTCTAGAGGAGAAAAAGACACTGGAGTAATTGTTTACCCAGGACCTGACACTAAATTTTAATAATGAAAAAATTGCAATTAAAAAAATTAATTAAGGAAGAAATTCAAACGTTACAAGGTTCTGGAGATTTTTCTTGGATTACATTACGTGAAAATGAATTATTAGCTGAATTTAACTACAATTTAGAAGATACTTATCCTATAACCAATGAACTTCCTTTTAATGTAGAATTTAAAGATGATAAAAATAGATTAAACATTACAAAAGGTAAATTAAATAATGGTTTTATTGAAATAAAATTATATTGGGCTGAATTAGGAGGAAATGTAAGAATGGATACTCCTAAAGACATAACGCCTAAAACTATGAATACTCATATGTCTAACATCATTAATAAATTTTTGCCTAATTATGATCAATTTTTGATTAGACCTAATGATGAAATTAGATTTAGACTGTTTCAATTACTGTTAAATAAATATTTAGATAAAAATAAATGGAATGTAACTTTTAATCTTAAAAATAAAAAAATATTAATATATAATAAATGAAAAAATATATATTCCCAACACTGATAGCACTTTCAGCTTTATCTGTTAGTGTGTCAGCTGCTTACTACTCAATATCTGGTTTGGCAAAACTTTTTGTAGGAGCTAGTTTTGCAGTTATAACAATGGCTGCTTCTTTAGAAATAGCAAAATTAGTAATTGCATCTTATCTTTATCAATATTGGAGTAAAACAAAAATGTTGCTTAAAGTATACTTAACAGTAGCTGTATTTGTACTAATACTAATCACTTCAGCTGGAATTTATGGATTTTTAAGCTCAGCATATGAACAAACTGCTTCTAAAAACATAGTAGTAGAAAAACAAATACTAGCATTAGAAACTAAAAAGATAAGATATTTAGACAATAAAGATTCATATTCTAAAGAAAAAATAGAAATATCTAAAAGTACTTCTGAGTTAAGACAGGCTTTGTCTACAGGAACTATGACCCAATATAAAGATAAAGAAACAGGACAAATTATCAATGTTGTAAACACAGGCAACAGAAAATCATTTGAAAAACAACTAGAAAAAACGCTTAAAAAAGATTCTACACTTGATTATAAAATTAATGTAGTAAGTGACAGTATATTTAGTTTAGAATCTCAAGTACTAGCTACCCAATCAAAATCTGAAACATCTGGTGAATTAGGTCCTTTAAAGTACATTAGTAAATTATCAAATACACCTATGGATAAAATTATAAATTGGTTTATTCTAGTTATTATATTTGTGTTTGATCCTTTAGCAATAAGTTTAGTTATAGCTGCCAACAATGCATTTCATAAAGTGTTACAACCAGAGCAATTTGCTATATACAATGAAAAACCAAATGTAGAAAAACTTATTAATGTGCCTTATAAAGTTGATAACTTAATGGTTGATAAACCAACAATGACTAAAAATGATGTAGATGAATATTTACGTAAAGATGTTCCAATAAAATATTTTCCACCTAAGCCATCACCTTTATTTCCACCTATTTTTAAAAGGAAAAAACAAGATGATGATATAACAACTTACTAAAAATTTGGCTTCCATCATTCTTTTTTATATATTTAAACATAAATAAATTAAAATAAAGGTTATGAAAAAACTAATTCTAATGTTACTTACTTCAACTATGTTGTTTAGTTGTAAAAAGAAGTCAATTGATGAAGAAGTATGTCCTGGAGGATGCACTAGTTCATATATTGTGTCTACTTTAAATGCTGTTTATAAACCTGATGGATATTGGTATGTTAAATATGTAGGACAAAATTACTTTACAGTAAAAGGAGAACTGTCATCATTAAATTCTAAATATGTTATTAATAAAGTTCCTTTAATTGAAGTAAATTTTGACTCAGATTATTGGGTAATATTCGATTCAATTCAATATACTACTCCAATGTATTCATACTTAGGATGGTACACTAACAATCAGTTTAACACACCTATATCAATTGGTCAACATGTTTACACATTAAAAGACATAGCTAACATACATCCACCCCTTAACATAGCTGGATATCAGTTAAATAAACATATGTGTTGGGATTGTCCTTACACACCAACACTTTTTGGAACACATAGTAAGTACAACTATCATCCACAACAAAATTTCTTTTTAGACAATGAAATGGTAGGCGACACAGCTAATTTATTTATCCAAACAATCTTTAACTCAGATGTAGGACCTAAAGAAGAAAAAAATACAATTTTAAAAGTTATATTTGAATAAAAATAAGTTATGAAAAAAATAAAAGTATCTCATGAAACCCCTTTTTGTTTATTAGAAAAAAGTCTTGAATTTAATGATTATCAATATGCTCTTCCACATTTATTAGAATCTAATGAAGAATATAGAAATCATTTTCTTAAATGTAAAGAAACAGAAATAGAAATATATCTTGATAATAGTCTTCATGAACTTGGACATTCAATGGACACTAAAACTTTACTTAAATGGATAGACATACTTAAACCTTCAACTTTTTTCATTCCTGATGTTTGGGAAGACAAAAATGCATCAATTAGAAATGCAAGACAATGGGCCAACATTGAATTACCAAAAGAAACAACTAAAGTAGCAGTAGTTCAAGCAAAATCACAACATGATGCTATACTTTGTACACAAACATATAAAGATTTAGGATATCAAAAAATAGCATATTCATATGGTGCAGACTATTATAATGACATTTGTCCTAATCCAAATAAAGATCTTGGAAAAGCAATTGGTCGTTTTACAATGATATCATCTTTATACAACCAAAATATTTTAAATAAATTTGATAGAGTTCATCTTCTTGGAACAGCAATGGTTGTTGAATTTTTATTGTATAAAGACATTAAATGTATAGAATCTATTGACACATCAAATCCAGTGATGGCTGCTATTGATGGCATAAAATATACTACTGGTTTACATAAAAAACCAATGTCTAATATGAATAGTTGTTCAAATATTTCTATTAATGACATTGATGTAAATTTACTTAAACATAATGTAAAAATGTTTAAAGAATTTTTATATCTATAGTTTGGCTTTTAAAATAAAAATTAATATATTTAAATTATGGAAGAAAAAAAATTTATATCATTGTTTGATTTTCTAGGAAAATCAGCAGGAAAAGATTTAGGCAAAGAAGTTTATGCTAAAGCTAAAGAATTAAACAAACCTACACAACAAAAAGATGTTTCCAACAAAACATATTCAGGTAAGGTAACAATGTATGAACATGATTTTTTAGTAGAATATTTTAAACCAAAAGAATCTCCTGTTTCTTTAAAAATAGAAATAGAGGAAGATGATTTACCATTTTAAAAACAAAATATGAAACACGCAGTATTAAGCTTAAGTGGAGGTATGGACTCAAGTACATTGTTACTTCACCTACTAGCCAATGACTATCAAGTGACAGCTCTATCATTTGACTATGGACAAAAACATAAAGTTGAATTGGAAAGAGCAGTTGACTTAGTAAAGTACATTAATTCAAATGTACTTAGAATTTATCCTGCAGACAGAGCACCTGGTGGATTTGGTGAAGTATATTCTAAAGTAAATCATCAAATTATCAAATTAGACGGTTTAAGTCAACTGCTTAACTCATCATTAGTTGAAGGTGGAAGTGAAGTGCCTGAAGGACACTATGCAGATGAAAACATGAAAGACACAGTAGTTCCTAATCGCAACAAAATATTCAGTAGTATTATACAAGCAGTTGCTTTGTCAATTGCAG
>Ga0181348_1000982_pt1 | contig 12504 bp, 15 predicted proteins | sample Su13VDMM110DN_FD_130092 | JGI IMG/M metagenome (GOLD analysis project Ga0181348, IMG submission 130092) | Freshwater viral communities from Lake Michigan, USA - Su13.VD.MM110.D.N | ecosystem: Environmental > Aquatic > Freshwater > Lake | place: USA: Michigan | collected 2013-07-16
CGAAATGAAGCGAGCCGACGGCGGGACGACGAGCGCGGTGCAGAAAGACTGGCACACTTACTTGCGTTCCATCGGCCACACGGTTCTTGTTTGCGCTGGGTTTTTGCAGGCTAAAAGCGATTTGACGGCGCATCGCGCCGCACACTGAAAGAAGCACATGATCGAATCTGACACCGTAGGCCGCATCGCAATCAGGCTCGGGCGAGCCTTCTCGCAGAAGTGGGCGAAAGCCATCCCATCCGACGCGGAATGGAACTGGGAGACCGCGAAAAACTACGCGCAATTCGTGCCCTCGCAGCGACCGCCGAGCGTCGACGGCGACGCTATCTCGTTCCGGCATCGCAGCTCCTCGACCTCGTGGGAGGTCTCGCCGACGCGCGTGCGAGTTGAATGCGTCGCAAAGGGCGAGGGGCTGCAAGCGCTCGTCGAAGCGAACATCATCGACGGCATGGCGCTCGTCATCGCCATCTTGCCAAACTTCGCGAGGATGGAGCCTGCCGACATCTGGCGAGCTGACCGAGCCATCACGTCGGTCTGCGCTGGCCCGTGGCAGTCGCTCCACCGTCTCACGCCCCTATCGGTCATCGCGCAGGCGTTGCCCGAGTACGTGCCGAGCGAGCCGTCGCGAATAACGTACATCGCAGACCATATCCTCTCGACTCACGAGCCGCTGCACGCTGCGATGGCCCGAGGCGGGCATCGCTTTTTTACCGCTTGGTCCGCGCTGGTGACGCGATGAGCGTCCCGATCGGCTCCACCTACGACTGGCGCTGTCACTGCGGCGCAACGGCATCGACCGAGCGGTGCGGGAACGTCGTCGACCTGCCGAAAGGCTGGGTTTGCAAGGCTGACGGGAAAACAGTGTGCGCCCGCTGCCGAGTCGTGACACGCTGAACGCCCCCGCATGTTGCGGGGCCTAGTCGCTCGTGCCGCCCCAAGTACCGGCACGGGCGATTGGTATTTCAGAAGGGGCCTGTCGGCTTGTCCTTCGGCTCGCAGGCTGAGTGCCGAGCGCGAAAGGCGTGCCCTGCCTCCACGAGCTCATCGAGCGGCATCGGCAACGCGAGGCGCAGAGCCCCTGCGCAGTTGCAGCAGTAGACCGCGACGATGCGCCCCGGCAGCTCGTGAACTGTGATGCTCAAAGGCGCAGCAGCCATCGCAGGAGACGCAGCCACCAGGGGAGCGCAACGACGGGGAGCGGCTCGCCGACCCGAGGGAGCGAGACGGTAGCCAGAGGAGGCGCAACGGGAGGCGTAGGCGGCTCGTGACGGGGCTCGTGAGCTTCGACGGGGGGAAGCGACGCGGCGACTGAGACGGGCTCCACCACGGGGCTCGTAGGCGCAACGTCGGCAGGCAAGGTGCGGTCGTACTCTTTCGCGAGGCTCGACACGTTGCGCGCGTAGTCGTCCGGGTCTCCGGTGTAATACCCGGCAACGCGAAGCGCTCGCGCGAAGTCGCCAGCCTTGCCGTCCATCGCCAGGAAAACCGCTGCGCGGTAGCGCTTGCCGAGGAGGAAACGCACGTGCGAGTCCATCGCCACGTCGAGCGTCTCGTACGCGCGAAAGCGATTCATCGGATGCCGCCCGCTGAAACGCAGAATCCAGAGGCCCTTCGCGTCGGTGCCGGTGTGCTCAACCTTTGCGCCTTCGGGCACGTGCGCGAGGTACTCGGCGGAAACAGCGGGCGAAAAGTGTTCCGTCGTCGCGAAGTGTTGCCAGCAGCCCGCCCAATTCGACCCGCATTTCACGCCGCCGAGATTGTAATTCATCGACGCCTTGAACCTGCCGGTCTCAAGGGCCATCTGCCCGAGGAGCACCATCGCCCCTGCGCGCGTGACCTGCTCGGCCCCTAGCTGCGCGTCGAGCTGGAGGCGGAGAGCGAGATAGACTTCGGCGGGCGACACTGGCGTCGCCCTAGCAGGGAGCTCGCGCGGGGTCACGCCTTGCCCTTGCGCCGCGCGGGCTTGCTGTAGGTCGTCACGTTTCGATCTCCTTGCGCAGCTTGCCGAACGCGGGCCACGCCGGTTCGTAAGCTCCGCAGATGTCGAGGAGCTGCACGCGCAGTAGCGTGTCTTTCGCGCAAGCGGCGACGATGCGCCTGCGTGCCTCGGGCTCGCGGTCGAGCATCACGGCGAGGGCTGCGACGCACGCCGACACGGGGGCGTTCTTGTCTTCGGAAGTGATCCAGGCGTAGACGCTGCGCGCGAGGCTGACGATGGCCTCGGCGAGAGCGACGGCGGTCGTCAAGTCACTCATCGCTCGATGTGCTCCGAGCACGCGCCTTCGCGGAGCGCTCGCCTAACGTCGCGCGTCGCCGCGTCGCAGCGCACGAGCAGGACAGGATCGACCATCTCCATGCCAGCGGCAGCACATGCGACGTTCGTCGCGACTGCTGCGCGGTCTGCAAGCACGCACCGATGCGCACACCCGCTGCAAAGCAGAGCAGCGCAAGCCACGGCGACCACTCGACGAGCATTCACTTCGCGCCCCCGGCGACGAGCTCCTGCACCGAACGGATGGCCTTCGCCGGGTCGACGCCGAGAGCGCGCAGGAGGCGGATGCCCGCTGCGAGGCGGGGCATCTCCTCGCACATGAAGGCCCACTGCTCGGCAGTGCGCGCGCGCAGGACGATGTTCAGCAGCGCCGAGAGCGCGGGCCACAAGAAAACGGTCCAGATTTCAACGCGCTCATGCATGGGGAATTCTCGCTTCGATGGATGCGATTTTCTCGCCGTGGACCTGCACGACTTGCTGGAGCCGCTCGACGTCGCGGGCCACGCGCGCCACGTCGCACGCTACGCCGTCGAGCTTCGTGCTGATCGTCGCGAGGAGCGCGCCAACGCGCGCCGCCGTGAGCGCAAAGCCCGCGACGGTGGCGATGAGGTTGAGCGTTTGGATGGCGTCGGTGGTCATGACCCGACCCCAAATATGGTCCAGTTTGCTCCGTTCCAGATCAAGAACCTGTCCCATGGCCCTGCGATCGTGAGGAAGGCTCCCCATGCGTTCTCAAAGCAATTCGTGCATCGGACGCGCGTGCCGACGGGTGCCCCAGCAGGGAGAGTCGCGACGGTGAATGTTTCGCACCCAGGGCCAACGAGCCACCCGTCTGTTACGTTGAGAGGGGTGGAATCGAGCGTGTAAACATTGTTTGAATCGCCCCACACCCGCTGGTTTTCAAATCGCACGAGTGGCACGTTGTTCGGCACCTGAATCTTAACCGAGCCTGCCGACGTGCCAACGAGAAACGCCGTTCCAGGCGAAGGCGAAGAGACGATGTTTCGCACGACCGTCGACGTGCTCGCGCTAACCGTCGCGCCCAGGATGATCGCGCTGTCGAGCACCCGAGGGCGCAGCGCCGACGCGGTGAACGCATAGGCGTCGGAGCCCGTGCAATCGATCGAACTGCTTTCGACGCTAAGGTCTTCGCAGGCGTTGCCGAAGATGCCGACGACCGAATTCGAGTTATTCTGCCCGATGAAGGTGCATCCGGAAGCGAGGCACGACCGCGCGACGCTGCCGCCGCCGTCGACGGAGAGATGCCTCGCGGTCGTGAAGATTGTGTCCGTCGTGAACGCGCAGCCGAAGAGGCGCACGCGACTTGCGCCGTCGAGCACGTTGACATTGTGCGTCGTGTTCGTGCGGAACGAAGCGCCGGTAATCGTAACGTCTCCGGGCGGGATGCCGCCGTTCGCGTCGACGTTCAACCCGTGGCGGAAGTTTGACTCGAAAACGCCGCCCGTGATGGTCGTGAAATAAGCCTCTTGGCCGATGAATGCGCCGTCGAAGACGTTTGCGCGCGACCAGATGTCGGTCAGTACGTTGTGCGCTCCGCGCTGAATCTTAATGCCGCTGACGCCGCATTGATAAAACTCAATTCGTTCAAACATGGATTGCGACGTGAAGTCGCAGAAGATGCCGTCGCCGGAGCCGACCGTGCCTTGAATCGTCAAGTCGCAGATATGCAGCGAGACGTTGTAAAAAAGCAGGTTTCCGATCGACGTGATGCAGGGGCCTTGCCCGTAATTGTGAATGATCGCGTTGCCGCGCCCTGCGCCCCTGAGCGTCTTCGCCGCTAGGCCGTTGGGCACCTGAATCGCCCCGCTCGTCGGCGTGCCGTCGTTCGAAACGCGGTACGCGCCCTCGGGGAAATACACCTCGTCGGATGCAGCGATCGCCGCATTGATGGGAGCGGTCACGTCGAGCAGCAGCGTGCCCGCCTTCACGTCGGCAATCTGCGCAACGGTCATGAAGTCGAAGACGCTGACTGACTCTTGCAGCTTGCTCGTGAGGATGCGCGTCGTCGAGCCGATGCCGCCCTCGATGTAAGTCACTTGGTCGGAGGTCAGCGAGCCCGTCGTGACCGCGAGCGGGATGCGCACCGTCGCGTTGAGCGACGAGAGAACGAGCGTGTTATCCGACTGGTGCACCGCCACTGAGAAGTCGTCGGCGTTGACGAAGAGCCGGCACGCCGCGCCCTGGTACTGCGGGAATCCGTTCGTCGTGCGCACTGGCTGCGCGACGGGAATCGTCAGCAGAGCGTCGACGAAAACGGGAATCTGATTCGACAACGCGGGGAGCCCCGCCGTGCCAAAATAAAGATAACCCGCATCGAGCGGCTGCCCGTCGCGGTCGTGAAAAGTTGGGAATGGTTCGGAGACGGAAAAGGCGCTCATGGGGTCGGTTCCTGCGGCGGTTGCGCTTTTTCGGTTGCACCGGAGAGCAGCGCGTTTCGGATGAAGAGCTCGCGAGCACTCATAACACTTGGGAGCCCAGCGGCTTGCGCGAAAACGTCGAACTTCGGCGAGCTCGCGAGCCTCGCGATAGCTTGCTGGCGAGCTGTTGGATTGCCCGCCGATGCGACGACGAGCCGGTAGAATTCCGGGGAGATGAGCACCGCGTCGGCAGCTTTCGCCGCAGTCGTTCGGTTCTTTTGAAAAGCTGAGTTGATGCCTGCGCCGATGCCTGCCGCGACACCAAAGCCGCGCGCGCCGACCATCGACGTCGCGGCTTCGATCGGGATACCGATCGCCGCCTTAGCGCCGAAGCTGTAGACGGCATCCATGAACGAATCAGCGGCCTTGAGCTGCGCATCGACGTCGCCGACGCGACCTGTTTTAATGTTTTCTTGAATCGCTTGGTTGACCGACTTCGACACTTTCGCGAGGTCGTCGAATGCCCTTTTCGATTTACGCGGAAGGTTTGAAAATACCGCTGCGGCTGATTGCTTATTCTTGTTCAGATTGTCGTAAAAATTGCTAAACGTATTGAAGTTTAGCGTGCCGTTTTTCGTCTTACTGCCAAACGCAGAGCCTAGAGCTGACACGACGACGCTTTCGCGCATCGACGCGGGAATGCTTTTCACGATGTTCGCGAAGCGGTCGGCATCGCCTTTTGATAGCCCGGTCGTCGAGGTCATTAGCTTCGTGACAAGCGACTGGTCGAACTCCTTGCCGAAGAGCGCGCCCATGTCGTCTTCAAGCCCCTTGCGGAGCTTAACGGCATCTTTCGCAAGCGCCCACTTGTCGGCGACGCCTGCGGCACCTGCTGCCACCTCCTGGTCTTGCGAGATGACGTTCCGAAGCTGCTTTGCGATTCGCGTACTTCGGTCGGGGACGACGCCGGGGCCACCGGCAATCTGGCCTACGTCTTTTCGGAGCTCGTCGACAAGCGCATAAGTTGGGTGGATTTCCGTTACCGACTTCCCGCTCTTCGATGGAATCAGCTTAGGGGCGAGCTTTGAAAGAAGCTCTTTTTCAATCGGCGTGAGGTTCTCGACGCCGTTCATTTCCTTGATGCGGCCCTTGATAAAATCAAGCGTATTGTCTGCGCGAACGCGCGTATTTGCTGGGATTGCTTTCGTAATGTCGGCGTAGAGCGAATCCGAAGTGGCCTTCAGTGCAGATGTCTGCGTCAGCATTTCCGTTTTTACAGCCGTGGAAAGATTAGAAAGGTCGCTCGTGCCGCCGAGCTGTTCGACGAGTTTCGACGCGCGTTCTGCGACTCGCTGCAATCCCTCTATCTCGGCTGCTCGCGCTGCTGACCCTGGCTTTGACTTCACGCCTTGCGCGATTTCGCGCACGACTTGGCTCGTCGAAACGTGGTCGGGCTGAAGGTACTGCGTGATGCCGAGCCGGTCGGCTGCTTTGATTGTCTTGGGGTCTGCTTGCACTTCGGTCGCGAGTCGTTCGAGCGCCCGACCGCTGAACGGTCCCTCGACGGCCTTCTTTGATTCGCGCCCGAACTCCTCGACGGTAAGCGCATTCGGCACCGCGCGACCGCTCTTCGGCAGCTTGCCGCCGAGCCCGCCGCCGATGACCGCCGCCGCGAGCTGAGAGCCTGCGCCGAGGCCGAGCTCAGAAGCAGATTGCGCAGCGGACGCGCCAACGATGTCGGAAGCGACCTGCGACGCAGGGGCCTCGGCGAGCATGGCTCCTACGGCTTGCACGGCTGGCGCTGCGCTCTTCATGAGCGCCTGTCCTGCCGAGACTCCACCGACGCCGCTCGCCAAGCCGCCTGCCGCTGCTCGGAGCACGCGCTCGGCTGCGGTCTTAGGCTCGGCGACGCCAGCCTTGGTGAGCAGCGCTTCCCATGCCTCGGAGGGCGTGGCGATCTGCGTGCCGAACGTCGCGTTCACCGCGTTGATGATCGGCTCGCCGATGAGCTGCGATGCGCCGTAGGCGGCACCGCCTACGAGCGCGCCTGGGATCGCTCCGATGCCAGCGGTCGGGAGCCCGCCCATCGCTGCGCCTGCGGCCATCGCTGTGCCGAGAGGTGCGAGACCGCGCGTTGCTGCGCCTACAAGCCCCGCCATCGTCGTTTCGGGCGGCGCAGCAGGCGCAGACGCTCCGCGCTCGGACGAGAGCCCCTGACTGCCTTGTGGCGCGGTAGCGGGTGCGGCGGCGCGCGGGGCCTTTGCTTGCGCCGCGTAGGCCCTCTTTGCCGCCTCGCCGATTTGCTCAGGCGTCGCGTTGTCAGGGCCTTCGAGCTCTAGCATCGACCCGTCGGGGGCTTGCACTTCGTAAGTGGCCATCAGCGTCGACCCTTGAGCGTGAACCCATCACCGAGCGACATCGCCGAAGCCGCAGGCGTTGAGGTCGGTGCCGCAGACGTTGAGGTCGGTGCCGCAGGCGTTGCCACGGGGCCAGGCTGCGCGGGGGATTCCGGCTCGTCGTCCTGCGGAGCGGAAAGGAAGATAGACGAAGCGTTAAGCCCGTTGCGCTTCGCCTCGGCTGCGTACGCGGCCTTGATTCTCCCGCCTTGCTTTTTGTACGGCTCGTACTGCTTCTCCGCTTGCCCCCTGAACGACGTGCGCTGCTCTGGAGTCAGCCGTTCGCCATTTCTCAGCTTGTTCCACTGGTTTCGGATTGATTCGTCAATGCCTCCAGCGTTTTCTGCGGTTGCGAACTCACTTTCTTTGACTATGGATTTTGGGTCAAGCATCTTCATGAAGTTAAAGATGAGCGCAAGGTCGCCGGCTGCGCTTACTTCTGAAGCTCGAAGCCGCTGAATTGAGAACGTCTGCTCTGCAATAGGCTGATAATCTCGGGTAAAGTCGTCCCGAAACTTTCCCTCTGCGTTCAGCGTATCCTTGAAAGAAAGCGCCGGCTTCGCAGGGCCACCGACGCCCATCGGCTTCGGCTTGAGCTTGTCGACTTCGAGCTTCTCGCGGAGCTCGGCAAATTTCGCCTTCACCTCTGCAACCTTCGCGTCTGAGTACGCCTTAAGGTCCGTCGAATCTTCGAGCATCCGCTCGCGGCGCTGGTCTTCGAGCTTGCCGAAGGTCTCGTTGTACTTCTCCGGTCCCATCGCCATTGCAACCGCCGTGTTCAGGCTCGTCTGCGCTGCGTTGAGGTCGCCATAGAGAACGAGGTTCTTTTGCACGTCTGCCGCGTCGGCCTCGCGCGTCTTGCCTGCGTTGCGCAGTGCTTCAACTTGCCCGTTTAGGAGCTCGCCCGCGGTGACGCGATCGCCAGCGTTGAGCGCTGCGACGATTGGCTGAATCTCCGCGACCTTCGTCTCGCGCTCCTGCGTGCTGAGATTCGCATAAGGCGTCTTGAGCTGCTCGACGGCTTCCGGGTATTTCAGCATGAGCTCGTTAAGGCCCTTCGCCGAAAAGCCCTCCGCACCGAGCTTGCCGAGCTCGCCTTGGAACTCTTGCGCGCGTGCTTGCTTTGCGGCGATGCCGCGTGTTTCGGCTTCTGTCTGCTGACGCTGCGCAGCCGTGAGGTCAGCGCGCTCCATGAGCCCGGCGAGCTGCACGCCTTGCTGAAGCCCTGCGGTAACGGCTTCGGCTGGATTCGGTACGCTTAGCGTATAATTAAAAGGCTGGTTCATGGTTCATGCCCCAAAGACGAGCCGGCGTGTCGCCTCGCTCATGCTGTTGTATTGGTTGGCCGCACCTGCGCCCAACCCGCCGCCAGCAGGTGCCGGGCCACCGCCGCCCCCGGCGAGCGGACCCTTACCCATCGCACCGAGCCCGCCGAGCGTTCCGAGAGCACCGCCGACGCCGCCGAAGATGTTCGCCATGCCTTGGCCCTGCGCGAGCGCTGCGCCCGCCGCTGCTTGCCCCTGCGCGCCGTATTGCGCCATGATGCCTTGCGTGCCTTGCTGCCCGAGGCCCGCAGCGCTCATCGCCCCTTGCTGGCCCATGCCCGAGAGCCCGCCGAGCTGCGCCATCTGCTGGTTGATGAGCTGCGAGAGCATCTGGGGGCGAAACTGAGCGAGCGCCGCTTGCGTGTTGCCGCCGCGCAGACCGCCCGTCGCCGATGCGTTCTGCAGGATGGCGTTCTCGCCTTGCGCGACCAACGCCTGGAACTGCGGACCCTGCTCAAGCTGCGCGATTGCCGCCCGCTGCGCGTCGGCCCCGCCGAGCCCGAGCAGCGCTTGCTGCTGCCCTAGCGCGCCTTGCCCTGCCTGCATGTACGGCGCGAGGAGGCGCTCAGACTCGGCCTGCTGGCGGCGCTGCTCTGCGATCGCTGCATCGCTCGCCGAGCGCTGCGCGCCGGATGCCTCTTCGGCGGCGTTCTTCTGCGAGAAGTACCCGCCGACTGCCGAAATGACCGAGCCGCCAATAATTGCTGTTGCTACCCATCCCATCATGCACCCCTATCAGATAGCTCGTGGACGCGCAGCCGTTCGAGAAGCGCGTGCGTCTCGTTGTGGATGTCGCTTTTGATAACGATTTGCTCTTCGAGCTTGTCGAGGTCGCGCTCGTCGGTGGCGTGGATGTTCTGAAAAACGATGTCTTCGAGCACGAGCGCAACCTTGCGCCCTGGCGGAGCGATGAACGTCAGCGGCGCTGAAACGGTCTTAACGCCTTCAGGCGTTGCGATCGTCATGCTGCCTTTGAGCAGGATGCAGACGTGCTCGAATCGGTGTTCGTGCCCGACGATGAGCGTGCCGGCTGGCGCTGACATTTGCCGAACGTAGACGCCCGAGGCGAAGAAGTGGTCGATCGGGCAATCGACCTGCGGAAGCGCAAGCATCGCCCCTTCGAGCCGCTCAATCTTCTCGGCGTCGTCGTCACGTGCTGCTTGCGCAAGCGTGTTCATCCGCCCTCGAACTCCTTCTCTTCCCACGCCTGGCACACGCGCAGGTCGTGGCACACGAAAGAGAAGTTCGTGCAGAATCCACGCATCCCAGCGTCGACGTCCCAGGCGTTCCACGGGATGCGCTCCATCTTGAGCTGCGCGTCCGGCGTGTTGTCGTAGTACTCGCAGTTCGAGCAGCGACGGCGACGAGCCTCGGCTTCGTCGAGCTGCATCGTCTTCGCGATGGCGCGCCAGTAGTCGGCGTTCGCCCCGCGCTCGTTCGACGGCTGCTCGGGTCCGAGCTGCCAGTCTTGAATCACCATGAGCGTGTTTTTCTTGTTCTCGCTCGTCGACGGGAACGGCTTTTCGATCGGGATTCCGAGCATCATCATGTGAACTGCACTCCGTTTGAAGAGCCGAAGAGCGCGCTCGCCGCGCTGCACTCGTAGCGAATGATTTCACCGGAGGCCAGCAGCGCGCCGACGACCTCGGGGCAGAGGTACGTCTCGCCGGGGAGGACGGTTTGCGCGACGATGATCGGCGACGAGGCGACCGCCCCGAGGCGCACGGTCAGGGTCACGTTCGCCGCGCTCTGATTCGCGAAGGCCATGTAGTCGATGCGCGTCTTCGCCGCCGTCGACGTGTAGACGGTCGTGGCTGCATTCGGCACGAACGCCGGGGCGATGAGTTGAGAAGGCGTAACGGCCATTAGACTTCCTGCGTAACGGTGAGAATAACCGAGGGAATGGCGGGAACGACGCCCGCCGCGGGGAACGTGACGATTTCAAGCGCCACGTCGGACACGGCGTAGACGATTTCGAAGTACTCGCCAGGGGCTAGTCTTAGCACCCAATTCCACGCGGCGACGAGCTCGGCGTTGTTACCCTGGATGCGCACCTGCGACGCGGAGTCGGGCACGTCGACGCCTGAGATGCGAGGCCATATCCATATGATATGCGTGGGGGCTGCCGTGTTGTCGAGCTGCGCGGAAAATTGGAAGTTGAAGACGCCGCCGTCGGCGACGTATACGCGCGACGTGTTCACGCCGTCGCGCCAGATGCCGCGCTCGATGTCGACCACGTCGAGGTCGATCGGATACGCTACGTTCGCGAGCGTTGCGACCTGAGTCACGAGCGAGGCGAACGTCCCGACGCCGACGCGCTTCGCAGGTGCGACGGGAGGGAGCGCCGCACCGGCCATTGCGAGGTCGGAGATGGCACCTAACGCGCTTTTCGCAGCTTGGGCGATGGCTAGGGCGTTCGAGGCTTCTGCCGCCGCGTCTTGGGCAAGCTGCGCGACTACGCCTGCGAGAGAGTTAACGCCTGCGAGCGCCGCGCCTGCGTCGATGGCTGCCGAATCGACGCCCGCCGCTTGCACGTAGTCGACCGTCGAGAAGAGCAGCTCGAATTGCTTAATCTGCTCGTGCTCGGTTAAGAACTTCGCGAGCTGGTCACGGGTGAGGCCGAGGCGCTTGACGGCCATCACCAGGCCAGCGGTTCGAGGGTGGCTTCGAGGCGGGCGATCGGCAGGTGCGCCGACGAGTCGCCGCGAAAGCGCTGGATGCGGAAGCGGCGCATCGAGCCTTGACGACGCCAGGCGATGCGATGCTGCCGAGCGCCGAAGGCCCCGACGCGCACGGTCTGGTCGTTCGACCACGTGAGCCCGTCGAGGCTGTAGCTTGTCGAGATAAGCGGGTTCTCGCCGAAGGGCACGCTGCCAGGGAGCGCGATGAGTTCGAGCTCGTGGAAAATGACGCCGTTGCCTTCGCTGTAGGCGATCGGCGTCGAGAGCTCCCAGCGCACGCGCTCGCCCCAATGCGTCGAGAGCGTCTGCACGCAATGACCGAACGACGTGCTCGCCGGGTCGCCGACGCACCATCGGTCGTAGGCCCAAACGAAGTTGCGTGCGCGGTACTGCGCGATGCCTTCGAGCGCGCTGACGAGCACGAACCACACGAGCGAGCCGAGCGCCTTCGAGGCGTTGCCGTCGAAGACGAGCGTGCGGTCGGGAAGGTGAACATACAAAAAGGCGTGAGCCCTGTCGTTGCGCGCTTCGAGCTTCACGCCTGCGAGCTGCACCTCGGTGTAGGTTGCAAGAATCTCGTCGACTTCTTGCGTCGAGATTTTATTCGCCTGCGCGTTCAGCCCGACGAAGACCTCGGGGGCCTCGTTGCGACCGCTGCCGACGAAGGCGATTTGCTCCTGATACGCGCAGCACGCGAAGGTGCCGACTGCGCCCTTCATGATCTGCGCGCCCTCGATGCGCTGGAACGGGAAGCCCGAGCCGCCGACGTTGTCGAAGAATTCGATCGTGTTTCTGTTAATCGCCGCGACCTCGTTGCGCACCTTCACGAGCGCGACGACGGGGTCGGGGTCCGCTTCGCTGGAGGCGTACTTCAGCGGCAGGACGAGGAACGGGTCATTCAGCTCGGTGACGATGAGAAACTCGCCGTCGGTCGCCATGAAGTAACCGTCGACCCAGCAGAAATCCACGACGGTTCCGAGGTCGGGGTCGACGACTTGAGCGAGCGAAGAGCCGGTGAGATAGTACAGCCGACCGCCGCTTGCGATCGCGAGGCGGTCGAAGGAATAATCGAAGGTAACAAGCCCGCCGGGGCCTACGTCGCCGAGGTCTTGCACGATGCCCGTAGGGTCGATGCGCACGAGCCGCGTGCCCATCACGCGGTAAAGGCTTCCCTCCCAATTGATGCCGCCGCGGTCGATGCCAGGGCCTACGCCGTCGCTCACGATGCCGTCGCCGGGGCGCAGGTACGCATCCGAGATGCCCGTCGCCATCGGCACGGGCACCATGTTCACCGGGTACGCCGTGCGGAAGTCGGGCGTCGTCGTGGCGTAGATGCCTGACAGAAGAGGGATGTTCGCCATTTCACCATTTTTCCTTATTTGCCCAATAGGCCGCGCTCATCTTGCCCTTGGCAATGTTCGCCGCATGGCGAGCCTTGAACGATGCGCGGCG
>Ga0181348_1000984_pt1 | contig 12492 bp, 14 predicted proteins | sample Su13VDMM110DN_FD_130092 | JGI IMG/M metagenome (GOLD analysis project Ga0181348, IMG submission 130092) | Freshwater viral communities from Lake Michigan, USA - Su13.VD.MM110.D.N | ecosystem: Environmental > Aquatic > Freshwater > Lake | place: USA: Michigan | collected 2013-07-16
CTTGACTAATACTTCTAGTGGGGCATCATATTATATGACATATTCATTAACAAATGGAGCGAGTTCGGTGCTTCGAGCAGGCGGTCTTTTATACAATCGAGATACTAACTTTTTAACCACAAGCGTAACTGCATCGTCAAATTTACTACTAGGTGCCGCAGGTCAAATTCCATATCAGTCATCAGCAAATACAACACTATTTTCAACAGTTGGAATTGCAGGACAAGTTTTACAAAGCAATGGAACAAGTGCACCAACATGGACAACTAATATTGGAGGCAACTCAGCAACAAGCACTGCAGTTGCACTAACAAGTGATGACAGCGCAGGAGACTGGTTCATTCCATATTCAAAAACAAGCTCTGCTACAAGCAACATACTTTACATTGATAATACAACAACCCCACTAACATACAATGCTAATTTTGGAAGAATGTCAGCAGCAGCATATACCGTTGGAGACAAAATACAAACAGCAGGAACAAATTCAACACTGATAAGACAAATTAGTGCAGTGATGGATTATATAAATAACGCCACGAGTGGTTTCCATAGATTTTCTGTAAATAATGCTACTCCAGCAGCGGTTATTCCGCTAACAATAGGAAGCACTAGTATTGACACACTCGTTACTATAGCAATCGTAACGGCTTCTGGTGCTGGTTTAACAATTAAAAACAGTGGTAATAATAACCAATTTAATTTCAACGCATCAGCAGGAGCCGGTTCTTTTAATCCTATAACAGTTGCTGGAGATGCGTTAATAGCACCATCAGGGACTATAGAAACTGAAGTTCTAACTCTTTCAACATGGTCAAGCACGACATCAGGAATTCGGATATCTGCTACAACTTTAACTATGGGGATAGGTGGGACTGTTGCAACCCCAACGAATAGAATTGTTGTCAATGGAACTACAGGGACACTTGCGATAATAGCCGTCAATACACCAACAATGTCTGCACCAGTTCCAGCAGCATCCGATAGTTCCACTAATATTGCGACAACTGCCTGGGTTCAATCAGCGATACCATTAGGGACAGTTGCAAACATAAGTGGAGGTGCAATAGGTAATGTTTTATACCAATCAGCGCCAAGTGTAACCGATAAATTAGTCAATGGAACATCTGGAACAGTTCTAACAAGTGGGGGTATTGGTGCAAATCCAAGTTGGTCTGCTAATTTAGCAGGGAATGCTGGTTCTGCAACTTTGGTAAATCTGACAGCAGCAGTTTCAGGGTCAGGTGAATTTTTAACAGTATCAACAACTGCATCGGGAAATTCTTCATTGAGAACGAATGCATCATTAGTGTATAACCACGCAACTAATACTATTACAGGTAATGTGACAGGGTCAGCAGGTTCGTCTGCACTTTCAGATAACTTGACAGGTGGACTAGTTGGTAATGTGCTGTACCAAAGTGCACCTAATGTGACTGCGAGATTAACAAATGGAGCATCGGGAAGAATTTTGACGAGCGCAGGTGTTGGAGCAATTCCAAACTGGTCTAATATCTTTACTGGAACATCGACAACTGCTACGAATGCGGTAAATTCTGGTATCACTAATGACCTAGTATCAGCCGCTAACCATGCTGTTACATTTGTCTCTAATATATCGGGCAACTTACCACTGAAGACAAGAGCAGACCTTGGAACTGGAGCAGGTCTGGTTTTTACCCCATCAACATGTAGATTAAATTGCGAAGTAGGTGGTGTTGGAACTGTTTCCACTAACAAAGTAACATTAAAAGACAATTTAGGTGACAGTTCAGACATTCTAGAATCTGGAGGTATAATGATTATTCGTAATAACTCAGCAGGTAATGGAATAAATTTACAAACAGCGGATTTTGCAACAAGCACATTAGTGCAAAGAATGTATATTGATGAAGTATCAATCGTAGCAAATGAAAAAGTAGATACACGAGAAGGTATTATTGGTCCAACTGCAATTCTTACTTATACTAGCGACATGATTGGTTATACAGTTCAAAAATTTGGCTCGGCTGCGAATTTCAATGTAGTATCAGGGACTATTTATAATCTTCACACATCAGGAACAAATGGGGTTATATTAGCAGCAGGAATTTGGATAGTTACTTTGTATGTAAATTTTCAACCCCCGGCTGCTGCCGCAACTGTTAATTTTACAACAACTGGTTTATCAACAGATGGAGTAACACCATATACTTATGTGGGTGGAATAGGTGCTGTATCAGTGAGTGGAACATTCTCAATTCCAAATACTGCAAGTTCAAGAGTAACAGGTAGCATTTGTTTAACAATGGTTTCTGATGGTTCAACCTATTATCAATTAATAAATATGACTCATACTTTTGCGACAATGTCATGTCTAGCATCTGCTTGTTTTTTTAAAGCAACTCGAATTGCTTAATAATTCAATTTTTAATCTATGATTAATATAACTATGGCCGATTACTTCCCACCTTCTGAAAATCTACCAATATTCGATGTCTCTGTATTTAGAAGCACAAACGATAATGTGATTACCCAAGAAGAAGCAGACCGACTTTACCTATCACGATTAGGAACTGCATCTTCTTTAGCAACCAGTACATCATTTCAAGGTTCTGTTTCATGTGGTGGAAATCTAACGCTTACGGCACCTCTAGCATCTAGTCGTCAGATAGAAGGTTCTTTTTTAAAACTGGTCGATAATGCATCGATAAGTACTAACAAGCCATTAATATGGTATCCAGACCCATCTCTTCAAATCACAACTAATGATGTTGCTGGTGCTGTCAAGACAATAGACTTAAAATCATTTAATGGAGCAGGGACAGGAGTATCAACTTCGCTTACTTGTCAATATGGACAAGTTCAAGCACAAGGAGTTATACGATTAACCCGTTCAACAGATGCTACTCGTTTTGCTAGTTTAACATTTGGTGCGTCTGAATTAACTATTGCGAACGAATTTACAGGTGCATCTTCCCATCTTAATTTAAACACGGCAGCCGCTGGTGCAGGTAATGTGATAACCAATTCTCCTTTTCAAATAACAAATAAAGCAGACCCAACAAAAGCGTCAACTATAACACAAGGTGCTTTGAATTTGACTGTTTCAAACGCAGTGGCTTCTGGTAACATTTTATTGAATACAACTACGGGTGCAATAGTAGCAAACACGCCATTTGTTCCAGCAGATGTTCCTCCTGCAATATTTTCAACTAGGCCATCAATTGGTTATTCATATTCTGGAACAATGTCGGCAACTAGTTTTGCTAGTGGTGTCGTTAATCCCATAACACTCACAACAGTATTCCCTATAGGTGTATATTTGTTTGAGGCAACAGTAACCGTATTAAAAAGCACAAGCACATTTTCAGCGGCTGGAACATCAAGTTCTAGACTATCATATATAAATACTTCTATAACTTTTGTAGGAGGATATTTATCGTTTGAAAATTTATTCCCCAATGATACAGTTGCTGGGCCAGGTCCTTGTGGAGTTATGGGTGGTTCAAGAGTAATGAATGTAACTGCATCTGGTCAAGCACGCCTTGAATATACACCAGCGAACTGGGCAACATATTCTGGTAGTTCTACATATACAGTTTTTTACTCTGCGGTCCGTATCGCTTAGGGGAACTACCGTTCCCCTATGACCCCATGCTTGTGCGTAGCAGTTTGCCTCCACCTTTTCAAAGGTGGAATAAATCAATAATTAATGTAACAATTAAGAGCAATATAATGTCATTTATCTTAATTGTTTAGCAGATTTTTATCTACAGGTAGTATATAATGGAGTTCAAGAAGTTGAAAATCAAAGCATTGTCCAAACAAGCGCTCAGCAAAATGAAACGAGGTCTACCTGCAAGACTTATGGCTGGAGAAGGAATGCAGATTTCTTTAATGTCACATAAGTTTGATGCAGCATCTAAAGCATTTCTTAAAAATAAAGGAATTAATATGGCATTGAGTGTGCCTGAAGTGGAAGAGAATACTATGTCGATGACTTCAGTCGGAGGTAAGGATATCTATGGGGAAGGCATTTTCGGCAAGAAGGCTGACAAGTTTATGGAGAAGAAAGGCATTAAGAAGATAGTCTACAAGACTGGTGCCGCATTGAAACCTTTAGCGATGGAGGCAATTGATGCTGCTGCAACAGCCGCAACTGCATATGGTGTTCCTCCTAGTGTGGTTGCTTTAGCACAAAAAGAAACCAAAGGTTACATTGATAACCCAGATAAATATCAGACCAAGAAAGGACAGAATGCATTACTTAAGCGTGTTGGAAAAACCGCAACTGAAATAGCTAGTCCTTATTTAGAAGAAGCTGGTATCGATGTCCAGCAAGTTAAGGATTCAGTTAAATTAGCAAAGGCTATGAAAAAGTCTGCGCCTGGTGGTGCACCTGCTCCTAGTGCTGCCTCTTTGAAAGGAGATGCGGAAGAGGCGTTCCTTTCTACATTGCAGTCATACATGGATAAGCGTGCCGCTTCCAAAGCACCTCAGATGCAGAGTACAAATCCATATGACCTCATGGATACAGATGGGATTATTGGTAATGGTATGTATCGTCGCAGTAGGTCTGTTCCGATGCGAATGGGAGGAGTTGGGTTGTATGCTGGTGCTCAAGGTCGTGGTCTTGGTATGGGATTGTATTCTGGTTATGGAATGATGGGTGAAGGACTTAAATCCAGACTGCAGGATATTGGAAAGAAGTATGTTAACTCTGGTCGCTCTATGGTTGGCATGGGTCACCCTGCTCTTGATAGTCAAGCACTCGATGCTAACTTTGCATTCCGCAATCAAATGCCCCCTGCGTATCAGCGTAAGGGTTAAACGATAGTTAAGGATTAACTATATAATTAAAGCATTAACCAATTATTAAGTATTATATATCATTTAATGAAATATAATATATCAAATGCTATGTTAAAATATTTTAACTCATCATATATAGCATTATCTAACTATTAATCAACATATTATGCTTAAATATCAATATAATGCTTAAATAATAAGAAGTTACTTAATTTTCAGTTAATCTTTATATTGTTTTAATTATTGTTAATCTTAAATATATAATATTAATAGATATTATAATGACCTCCCTTAAGGAACATATTAAGAAGCAACGACCTACTCTATCTGAAAGTAGTTTGAACACTTATAATTCTGTACTAAAGTCTTTGTATAAGAAAGTCTTTGGTGATGGTGAAATAGATTTTGATAACTTCGAGAAGTCTGATAAGGTTTTATCTCATTTGCAAGACATCGAACCTAACAAACGCAAAACAGTTATGTCTGCTCTTGTTGTTATTTGTAAAGACCCAAAACCTTATCGAAGTCAAATGCTCGATGATATTAAGGAAGTAACTGCAAAGACAGCAAAGCAAGAGAAGACGGAAGACCAAGAGGAGAACTGGATTTCACAGGATGCGTTACGAAGTAAGTTTGCTGAGCTAGGACAAGATGCTGCTCATACTTATAAGAAGAAGACCATAACAATGGCTGACTTGCAGAAGATACAGGATTTCATCATCATTGCATTGTTTCATCTTATTCCACCTCGTCGTGCTCAGGATTATACCGAGTTCAAAATTAAAGGTATTGACAAAGAAAAGGATAACTGGTTTGATGACCGGGTGAATGATTTTGTGTTTACCAAATACAAGACTGCCAAGTTTTACGGCGAGCAAAGAATTCCAATTGGCAAAGACCTTAAGTTGATTATTAAGAAATGGATTAAGGCGAATCCTTCCGAATATTTATTATTCGATACGAATGGTTCTAAGCTGAGTACTGTGAAACTTAACCAGCGTCTCAATCGTATCTTTGGTTCTGATAAAGGAATGTCTGTAAATGCGTTACGGCATTCTTATTTATCTGACAAATATCAGGACAGCATTCAAATGAAAAAGGATATGGCGGCTGATATGGAAGCGATGGGGTCAAGTCTATCACAAGCTACAACTTATATAAACAAAGAATAAAATTGAAATTAAGGAATAACTATTAAAATATAATATTTGATAATACTATATGTTAACAAATTTTCAATTAATTGATATAGCAAAAGCTATGAAGTATCCTTTAGAAAGAGTTTGCTTTAAGACCGAACTAAGTGAGGAACCATTAAAATACAATCGTGCTTACATTATTAATTTGCATGATGAAACCAATGAGACTACTGGGGAAGACAATGATGGTTCACATTGGGTTTCATTGTATGTGGAGAAACATGCTAATGGAAAAGTGCACCCATTTTATTTCGATAGTTACGGAGTTGCTCCACCTGAAGAAGTCAAACAATTTGTTGGATGCTATGTCCCTTACTCTACAAAAGATGTACAATCTATTATGAACGATTGTTGTGGGTTCTATGCTTCTGCCTTTTGCTTTTTTGTTAGTGCATCTAAATTTAGAACTCAAAATATTTATCAGGATGCAGAGACCTTTCTAGAATTATTTCAAGACCTTAACTTGTCACATGACTTCAAGCAGAATGAATGGATTCTACAGCAATTTTTCAGCACTACTAAAAAGGAATAAGTTTAATCAATTATTAATCGCATGTTAATAATTGATGTATATTAGGAAACCAAGTATACGGACATCAAGTAACAAAATAGTTACTTATAGTTGGTCATATAGTTGATTACCTTATTAAATGAGTTGCATCTATATTTGATGCTTTGCCACCCATAACTGCACTATAAATTCGTGCATACGCCCATTGCTCTGGTGAGTTTACTTGTGGACGAACAGATGATGGATTTGTATAATATGCGCCAACACCTTTATTAAAAATGACTTCTAATCCTGACTTTTTAAAACCAGAGATTTTTGCTATATCTTTTATGGAATGCGATGTATCTTTATCAAATCCATATTTAGCATTAAATCTATTCTTGTAACTTAAAAATACCATATAATACATTCATATATTTTTATTTATTTAGTTTTACGGGAGGATGGTTCGAACATCCGACCTTCAGATTATGGGTCTGATACGCTTCCTCTGCGCCACCCCGTATTATGCTAGATTCAGGTTTGTATAATAAATAGTTTATATGTTAGTTGCTGTATGAATCTATTTTTAAAATGTTACATTTACACACGAGAACCACTCAACACGTCGACAGAGATGGTTTGTTCGTAGGCCAAAAAGACAATCAAGTCAATCGCCTTACCACTCATATTCTGACCCTGGATACTGACCGACTTAGGCACAGACTTCTCCACATCCAAGCATCTAGCCACATTCACATAGTAGTAGTTGTAAGCAGTTTCGAAATCTAACTGACTGATAAGACCAGAAGAGAGACCATCCGTCTCGTCACCATTAATAGAATTTGCACCAGACAACTGCTCAACGAATTGCTGGTAAGAGTAACGCTGGGTATTATATACTTTTATACCAAGAACTAAGAGCATTTAACCTCTTAGTATTTCTTCCTATCTTTTTGAATGGGATAGGCATCCTCTCGGATGGGAATAGACTATATCTTAAGGGTTCATCACGAATGATTAGTTCGCTCCCCCCCACTGGCATTTAGTCGTTGAACCGCCTTCATATCCTTATCATATCGGACTTAGAAGACTGGCTGCGGATTGCCCTATAATATTAACCTTTTTACTATACCTTATGTTGTTAGCACAAGCCACCCGAAACTTTCGTAACTGGTTTAGTAGTTAATACCTTAAGGGGTTTCCCGCAATTTGGAAGTGTTGCCCTTGTTTAATAACAAAGACTAGCATATCTTTGGGATACACTGTTACGCTCTATATAATCGGTTAAAGCGTTGGCTCCAGATACGACGACCTGAAACTGGGATAACAAAACTAACGGCGAAGTTGGCCCACATCCCGCAGCATCAAAAGGAGAAATCAAAGGATTAACTCCACCATTAGCAGCAGTTGTAAAATATCCAAGTACTAGACATTTCGTTATATTGGCCAATCCGTTCGTAATTAATGAATTAAACAGCCCCCCAGATGCCACATTTAGCACTTGGAACTGGTATATGTCTTCGTAAACAATTTTCTTAATTGGTGACCCGATGTAAGCCATTTCGTAAGCAGGAGCAAACACATAAGAAGGTACATTGAGGGTGATATTACGAGCCATAGTAGAATTTATAACTCCAGCCACAGCAGTTTGCGTACTGAGCACAGTTGCACCAACAGCCAAAGAGCAAGTGTAGTTACCAGCATATCCAAACGCAGCAGCACCACCATTAGTAGCCGCAGCGGAAGCAATTTGGATAGGAGATACACCACCAGAACCAACTTGAACATTGTTAACTGAAAGTGCTCCCCCTGCACCAGCAGAAGCAAAATTCACAACAGAATTATTTAACTGCATAGTAATCTTGAGGTAGGTGCCTTTAAGCAGACACATTTTCTGGAATAGTTCGTGAAGGTGCTTGAGTTTAACAATACCATTAATAGCCCACTGAATAGCTCCACGTGCACCGGCAGTTCCTTCAACTTTGTTAAATATATGAGACTTATAGATTAGAGCAGCATTTTGTGCAGAAAGAAGACTTCCCCAAGTGGCAGAACCAGGAGCGGTTAAACCAGACGTTGTTAAATCAGTGCCAGTTCCAGCATTATAGTTAATATATTGCTGTCTTTTAGTCATACCAATATTACCAGCATTGTATGAATTGAAAACGCCAGTTACAACAGGTGTAGGAGTTGCATTCTGAGTGAAACAAGTTCCAATACCGTTTACTGTTGCAGCAGCACTAAAAATAACAGATAAGGCATCGTCGGGGTAAAAACCCATAGTAGCACCCTGAGTTTGGATATCATTCAAAGAGAGAGAAGTCATCAATCTGAATGTGTTATAAAGACCTTGGAAGTTGGTCTGTTGGATTACCGATTATACCGTAAACTATGAGCATTTAACCTCATAGTATGTTACCTTACCTTTTTAAATGGGGTAAGCACTCTCTCGAGTGGGTCTAGACTATATCTTATGCGTTCATCACGAATGATTAGTTCGCTCCCGCCCATCAGCATTTAGTCGTTGAACTGCCTTCGTGTCCTATCATAGCGGATTTAGAAGACTAGCTGCGGATTGCCCTATAATATTAACCTTTTTACTATACCTTGTGTTGTTAGCACAAGCCACCCGAAACTTTCGCAACTGGTTTAGTAGTTAATACCTTGAGGATTTTCCCGCAATTTGGAGATGTTGCACTTCCTAAAGGAAGCACTAGCATATCTTTTGGATACACTTTTGTGACCATTAAAGTTCAGTCACGCCGTTCCAGTCCACTTGAATCGAGTGGATTACTGACCCAAACCAATTTTTAAGTCCAGCAGCATAATCTGCTGAGGTAGCAGCAGCAAAAGGATTAAATAGCGCTGAATTCGCATCAGCGGTAAGCGTCATAACCATGGGAATTTGTAAATATGCTTCACGATATGACATAAAGCGATTCGAATTCGATAATTGTGCATTTATACCAAGAACTGAAGAGTATTTAATCTCCCAGTATTTCTTCTTACCTTTTTAAATGGGGTAAGCACTCTCTCGAGTGGGATTAGACTTTACCTTAAGCATTCATTGCGAGTGATTATTCTCGCTCCTGCCCACTAACATCAAGTCGTTGAGGATTTCTTCATGCCCTTATCATAGCGGGTTTAGAAGATGTCCTGCGGATTGCCCTATAATAATAACCTTTTTACTGTACCATATGTAGTTAGCATATGCCACCAGAAACTTTCGAAACTGGTTTAGTAGTTATTACCTTGAGGGGGTTCCCGCATATTGGAAGTGTTGCACTTCTTTCTAAAGAAGCACTAGCAATGTTTTTGACATCACTTTTATACCCCACAAATTAAGGTATCTATAACACATTGATTTCCAGAATAACTTCCGTTCTGATTATCAAGAATTGATAACCAATCTCTCTTAATAAAAACAGTAGGCTGTCCTTCGGTCTGGGATGCAAGGTCGTAAACTAATTGGTCTGACATTTATATAATGGCGTTAGATAAAAAATAATGTAGAATTGGATTTGAATTCTTCCTAAATTATTTGAAAAGGGAGTTACATGGAAAACTTGATATTGGCGGGTTTCGACTTCTTTGTCTTAATCATTAGTTTCTCCAGTTTTTGGTTAATTTGTTCTAAACCGGTTCCAGCATAGGCAGATTCCTCTTCTCCTACACTTTTTAAACCACTTAAAGTTGTTCCTAAAAGAAACGATTGCCCTCCAGACATTGATTTTGGTCTAATAGCACGTCCTTGCATTTTTCCTAGAATATAAGGCATTATACACTACTATGAGATTTTAAACCAAGAATGTTCCTAAATCTCATTAATCCTGATAGTAAGCTATTAATGCTTGTTAGTTGTTTGGTTACAAACTTCGCTTTCTCTGGGTCATCAGTCTTCTCTGTAATAAGAGATAACTGATATTTTGCTAAACGCTGGTAAAAGTCAGAAACACTTTGCTCATTGATTTCGTTGAAATTCATTCTATATTATTAAGTAAGATTTTAATTTCTGAATTATTTCCTATTGTTTATACCACCAATCTCTCGAATTGCTAAAATGATTGTCATCTGTGGGTCTAGAATTGGTACTGATTGTCCAGTTGGAGTTGTTAATTGTAACCTTATTTCAGAATAGGTTCCACTTGTTAGTTTGTTCCAACTAAACTCAGGAGGTCGTTCAACAATCTGTTCACCTATTGCTACAGTTGGTGTTACTGCGTATATGCAAGTGCTTGGATTCGAATAAATGTTATTAATATTACTCGTATTTACAATGAGAGTTGGTGCGGGTTGCACTTGAGGACTAGTTACAGAAACATAACTATCAGTATCTGGATAGGCGGTTCCTAAATTACGGGCGCTAACAAAAGTGGAAGCAAATCCAATAATTTGATTAAAATTAGAAGGAGTAGACACTTGCGGTTTAAATGTTTGAGCTGGAAAAACAACTGCCGCTGGATTCGTAAAACCAACAGGAAGTGCAGTTGGGAACTGATATGTATTCAACTGAATAGCATACAAATTGGGATTAACTACAAAGTTAAAATAATAGACATTCTGCCCTGACGCATTTACTAGATAGTGTCCGTTAGCAATCATTACGAATTGACAATACGAATTAATATCCGCAATCTCATATAAACCATCTGGAATAGTAATAGTATAAGTTGTTTGTACATTGCCAGCATCCTCCCATGTATACGTAAGGATATTGTTACCATATAGTGCTAAATCAATATTGCGCCATGCATAAAACATTGCTAAAGAAGACAATGCTATTTCATGATTTGGAAAGGATACCGTGTTTGGGAATTTATAGAGTAGAGTTGTATTATTTGAATTAGCTACAATATTTGACCTTGTAAAAATGATGTTCGAAGTTGCCATATATTATAACCATAGGTTTTATTTCTTTGAACCTTTCTTAATTATTATATTTTTAGGTTTTGCTTCGGCAATGATTGGTGTAAACCCTAAAGCACTTTGAACTTGAGAACCACCTTGATAGAAAGGCACTGTGTTTGTTGCGTTTTGCTTCTTTGCTGTTGCGTTAGGAGTTGATAAAGCGGGATTATAGCCGGAATTCATATACATTAATGCTAGATTTTAATTCAGAAACCAAGGGCTGCTAAATCTAAAAGAATATCGTGACCCTCTTTTCGCAATATTTTACCATTATGTATTAACTTAACAAGAAGTGCTTTAAATTCTTTAATTAATTCCTTGCTATTGTTTCCTGCAAGTATTTGTCCCTTAAGAATTGTAAACCTATTAAACTCTGCCTCATCTTTAGTTTTGTTAGGTCGGGGAATAGCATCAATGCCTTCTGCTTTCGACATTTTGAAAACCTTGTACATAATATCCTTGTCGCTATCCTCAAGACCAGACAACTCATCATGTGAAGGAAAACCACGACCGTTAATAATGTTATTTAACATTTTACCTAACTTAGGTGAAATAGACATTTGAGGTAACTCTGCAATCTGTCCACCTTTAACTGTTCGCATCAAGAGCATATTATCCCGTAACTTATGTTTATTAACAACATACTTACCAATAGGGATATAACTCGGTTCTTTCTTGATACCTGCTAAAGCATCGATATTTTCAGGTTTAACCATCATAGTTGGTTTTATTGCACGAAGTCCACATCCAAAGGTAATACGCTTACCCTTCTTATCTTTTGGCATTTTTATACCTTCTCCAGAGTAACCTAAACTTTTTCTAATAAGTCTATATAGCTCAACCATATTGTTCTCTTCTCGTGGGTCGTTACGAGCTAATACTCCTTTAAATTCGGGATATAATAAGGGGTCGAGATAAGTTTTTGGAACTTCTTTTGCTTCAGCATCTTCTAACACACTTCGTTTGTCAGCATAATCTAGTGCTTCAAATGTTTTAGTATCCATGGTTGGGTCAAAGTCTACTTGAACAAATATAGATGATTGTTTGGGAGGTTTTTCAACAATTTTAAATACTTTTTTGGATTTTTTAGCGGGAGTA
>Ga0181348_1000985_pt1 | contig 12491 bp, 11 predicted proteins | sample Su13VDMM110DN_FD_130092 | JGI IMG/M metagenome (GOLD analysis project Ga0181348, IMG submission 130092) | Freshwater viral communities from Lake Michigan, USA - Su13.VD.MM110.D.N | ecosystem: Environmental > Aquatic > Freshwater > Lake | place: USA: Michigan | collected 2013-07-16
ATAAAGATTTGCGTAAGACTTCAAAGTGGTTAGTTTCAAGTGTGATTTAAATTGTAAAAAAAGGTTCTTTTCCATTATATACTAACGATGTTAATGTTTAAGTTATTTTAACGAAAAGTGTTAATGTTTCTATTATTAGTTTCTTAAATATAGGTAAAGGTAAGCGGTAAGCGGTAAGATAATCTTTTTTACCCTTAAAACTGTGTTATAGGAATTCTACCCTTTGAAAAAAAAATAATTATTTATTTATATTATTTATAGACACTCTAAAAGTAAATGCCCTTTGAAATCCCAAAAATCCGTTTTATTACCGCTTACTTATTACCCCTATACTTAAGAAATTATGTTTCTAACATTAAAACCAACAAAACCGCCAAAGCGGTTTTTCGGTTCATATCCGCCCTGCGGATTAACATTCATCATCGCTACATTCTTCGAGTTCATCAGTAAATCTAGAACCGCCTCCTCCTGCTGATTGGACTTGCACTGGGACTGGGATTTCGGCAACGACTTCGGCAACAGCATCTTCCTCCGATCGGCGGCGTAATCCTATCCAATGTTGGATTGGTTTTCCTGAAATCTTGACTTGTTTATACTGACTCTTGTTTGTAGTATCCAGTCCAAAATGTTCTTTGAGAAGTAGATTAATCCCCTTGCTTGTAGAAATCTTCAAATTGGATAATTTCGCCCACTCGCAAATGGATACAGATGGAATTTTATCATTTTCGTCTTTCGTATAAATAAAAGACTTGTGAAATTCTCCAATAAAAATCTCCTTGTCAGTCTTTTCCTTGACTTGAAAAATGTTTTTGATTGGGAACATTACACCATTCACACCTGACGATGAAATAACACAATCCATACTCTCCAACTTGTTCCATAACAATTTGGGAAGCGGTTTCACTTTGTAATTCAATTCATACCAAGAATTAAAATCACACAGCAATTCCCTTTTAGGAAGTAGAACTGACTCATCACAAAACACAAGACGCTCCCTAATATATTGATTTACCTTATCCAAACTGCCTCTATACTCATTAGTAGCATCTGTAACCATTTGACATTCAGCAACATTTCCGTCCGTTTTAAATGCAATTTTAACCAAGACAGATAATAAAATAGGGGCAAGAAATACAAACCTTTCCCTTTTATCCTTGTCAATAACAAACTCCAAAGGATTTTCAGGAACAACCAAAGTAGATTCAGTTCCATCATCATTTTCATTTGAAATTGTATGTGTTTTAATTTTGGAAGAGTCTAAAAACTTTGATGGAAATTCCACCAATTTCATTCTACGCCAAGAACCTCCATCATCAGGGTCAAGAGACAATAAATAATTAGCAACAACAACTAAACCAAATTGGGGGTCAAAAGTGAATGAGTTTTTAAACAAGGGTCTCGCTTGGATAGGGTCTCCTCCAACCAAACCCTTCATAATGCCTTCATTAATGACTTCATCTTTATTGGGTTCTTGAATTACAGCATATCGAATACCTCGCAACTGGGCGACTTCGCTCGAAGCAGCACCGAGAGTCTGCCGTTTTCCACAAATCAAACCAACAGGCACAACCGAAAAATATCCACCAAGAACCAACGCCATCAATGCAACAATCAAACTTTTACCATTCGCTCCATTTCCAATATAGAAATTTAACGATTGATTTTTATTTGAACCAATAAGACAACTTGCTAAATGATGATACAAATAATCTCGCAAATTTTCAAACGGCATAATTTCATTCATAAAAGTATCAAGTTCATCTAACAATTCATATTCACTATTTTCTTCACAAGGGGTATATATTTGATTGGTAGATAAACTCACCATATCCTCTGGTTTCCCATCTCGCAAACATTTCAATTTAAAATCAATCACACCATTTTTACAACCTAATAAGTATTTATTTGTATCAAGTCTTTCAATGAATTTGGGAATATAAAAACGAGTTTTACACTCTACAATCCAAGTAGATTTAGACTTTACCGTTTTACAATCATTAACTATTTGATAAATCCCTTTACATTTGACAGCATTTATTTTGATTTCTTCTTCGGCAGTCAAAGACGCTCTCTCAACATTCAACTTGTCAATTTCATTCAAAAACACATCGGCAATAAAAGTAGAAATTAAAGTGGATAAGGATTTAGCACCATCTTCTCTCCAAAGATGATTCTCAAAAGCATACCAACAATCATTCTTTTCCGTATCAGAACAAGCAAAATTATTCTTAAATAAAGAATGGATAAAAACACTCATATCATAATCATTTGTATTTTCAATAAGTCTTTCAAGTTGTCCTCTAATATTTAATTCATCATCACAAGCATCAAGTCTCTCGTCAATTTCAGTCTGTCTTTCAAGTGTCAAATTTTGGAAAACTTCTTTTGCTTCCACTTGTTCGACCTCTTCCACAATTTCAAAATCCAACAAAGTCCTATCAATACATTTATCAAAGGGTTTTACAACAAGTCTAATCCCAAATCCAGATTTTTTGAAAATTTCCATTTCCAACTGTTTCAAAAGCAACTCGGCGTCGGCAACCAGCGGTATTTGTAATCCATCATAGATTAACACCACTGATGATTTCTTTCCAATCACCTTTTTCTTTAACAAATAAAAGTAGATGATTTCCAAAATCTTCCTTTCTTCATCTTGACAAAACAAACTGACTAATGATGATTTAGGGTTTCTAACAGTTGAGTCAGCACACAATTCATCAAACAAATCAGGATACAAATTTCTAACATATACAAACACTCTTTCCATTTCTTCTCGCAAAGCATCAAGCATAGGGTAATCTGGCATCAAAGGCACATTATTTTCTTCACTCCAATATCTACTGTCTCCTCCATAGAAAACAACAGTAGTGAAATAACTCTTACACATTTCATCAGTCAAATCAATATTACCAACAGACTTATAATGCTCTCGCAACATTCTCCAATTGTCCGCTTTGTTTTCGCAGTAAGAATTCACAAAACCAAATTGTTTTTTAGAGTGTGAGTTCAAAATGGAAAAGTGGGCGTTCGCCATATCAATATCAATCATTTTCCCTTGTGATAAGGTATGACGAATTTCTCGACGAAGGGAAGCAAGACCGATACCACCCTTTGGAAAAACCCTTCCAAAATTACGCTTACTACCAAAAATATATTCTACTTTGAGGTTATTATTGAATAATTCAGGATGATTGTAAAAAAATATCAATTGCTTACGACTAAATGTAATATGATTGGGTGTTTTAATAAATAATCCGCTTAATATTTTTTCTAACTGTTGCCTTTCATTCAAGTTAGGAATGAACTCACCTCTTGTATATATTTTATCCCTTAACAGACCCAGTTCTTTTGGTGCTAAAAGAAACCGAATAATAACCTTGAAATCAATTGACTCGTTGAGTGTGATTTTGTTGATTGACTGGGGGGTTGTCATAATATATATTTACGAGATTAATGTTTAAGTTCTTTTCTTATATATATTTGCTCTAATTTGTATTTATATTAATTAGAGCAAATAAAATTTGGGATTTTAGGGTTCAGGATAAGGGTAAGATGGGTTGTAATCCCCTTGATGCTTTCATTTTCAAATAATAATCTCTCTTCTTTTTCTTTGCGTCATCGGTGTAATGAGTTTTCATATATTCTTTCATATAAGTTCTCATATATTCGTTATGTTGTTCCTTGTTATTTTCAATCCATTTTTTAGTTGCTTTCTTTTGCGAGGGAGTTGCAGGAATAGGCATTGGTTATGCTGTGATATAGATATAAGAAACCCTTTAAGTCTTTTTATATATACTTATGAAAAGGTAAGCGGTAAGCGGTAAGATAATCTTTTTTACCATTAAAACTGTGTTGTAGGAATTCTTCCCTTTGAAAAAAAAAAAATATTTATTTATTTTATTTATAGGCACTCTAAAAGTAAATGCCCTTTGAAATCCCAAAAATCCGTTTTATTACCGCTTACCCCTTACCCTACCTTTTCATAAGTATATATGAGAAATAACGACTTAAAGAGAAATATCTCTTATATGTATAATGAGTGAAATGAGTAAATCCGAAGAGCGTCCTGTCTCCCCACAAAAGAAAGAACCAAAGCAACATAATTGTCATATGTGTCCTTACACCACAACAAGAAAGGATAATTTGCGTCGCCATTTTAATTCATTTCATCTTGAAAAGGTAGATGAACCAGTGTTAGACTCGGTTCAAGAAGTTCCAGAAGTTCCAGTTGTTAATGAACTCCAACTTGTAAAAGATGAACTCGCTAAATTGAGAAGTGAATTTGAATCATTTGTTCTAAAATGCACCGCCCCACCGATCGGCGAAGTGCCAAAACCAAAACCAAAGCGAAAGTCCAAAGCAAATAAACCTGTTGTGGAAGTTGCTGACTCATCAGACGAATTAAAGGAAGAGGTTATTCTTTGAGAAACTCATCACCCTTTACAGACCTTTCCATAACTCCAATAGCATAAGCATCACCCTTTTCTGCCTCTTGTGCGAAAAAATCTTTATGCTCGTCTTTCAAAATATAAATATCTTTGTTTGAACTTGGTATGTTAAATTTATCAAGTTGAAACCTTTTTACATCTCCCATATGAAGACACATAATTTCATTAAACTCGTCAGTCAGTTTTACATACCAATCATCACCATTAAGATTGCCCTTTATGTATTCATTCAAATACTTATTAAACTTTTTCTTTTCCAATCCACTCAAAGAACTATAAGTCCCAAGTGGTTTATCCCAAATGAGATTCATAATAACACAGGTAAGTTTTGTTTTAATTTCAGGTTTTTCAAACTCTTCTAAACAAAAGGACATATAAAAATACTATATTATTTTTTAACGAATTTAACGAATTTTTTAATCTTTTGGTATATATATGTCGCTTCCTCCCCAACGAAAACCAGTTGATTTAGACAAATTTACAAATGCTTATATAGCAAATCTAAACGCTCAAATTGCGAATAATGCAAAGGTATATAATGCCGTAATGGCGAATTTGACAGGACAAGTCCTTCCATCTGCCCCAGTAGATACTCGTCCTATTGAAGAGAAATTGTTAGATTTTGAAAAGTTGAAAATGGAATTGAAAAATCAATTGAAAACAATTACAGATGGAGACAACTCTTTAATGATTATGAATGAATTGTCAAGACCAGAAAATCAATATAGATTACAAATGGCGGTTCAATCTTTTCCTGCATTGTCAGCAATGTTGAAACCTATTTATGATTTAGGCGTTCCAGCAATTCAATTCCTAAATTCTTTGGATAGATTGATTGAAAAACAAGACATTACTTCAGGTGTAGATATTGGACTGCAACAATCCACAGGAGAAAATTTATTATTGAGTTTAAATGAAATACAAAACTCATTAGCGGATAAGGCAGATTATCAAGAATTATTACAAGTCCTTATGGATAATGGTGTTACTAATCAAAGTATTTTAAATGACATTCGTTTTTTGCGAGATAATATATTAGATGCTGGTGATTATCAAAATGTAGAACAAAATTCAATGAGCGATTTGTCTGAATCATATGCGGATTTACCAACTAAATCTATTGTAGCAGATATGATTGTGTCTGCTGAAAATGCGTCTTTTAATGATGAACCTATTGATGTTAGAAGTATTCGAGATAATCTGTCCTTGTCTCCAGAAGCAAAAAATTCTATAATTGACATCAAACAACAAGCAGCAGAAATAATTAAAAAATTCAAAGAAGAAAGGGCGGCAAGACCTTCTCTTGGTCGGCAAGTAAGCATAGACCCTGAAGAAGAAAGACAACAATCCCAACCTGCTCCTGCTCCAAGTGGAATGGTTAGAACTATAACAGCAGACACAGACCAATCTGGATTTGGATTGTTTAAAAAGAAGATGAGAGGAAGAGGTGTTGTCTCAACTCCGAGTTCATCAACCAAAGAAAAAAAGATAAGACTCAAAGTTGAGGGTGTTATTGAAAAACCTAAATCTTATTTCCCATTTGGTAGGTATGCTTTAAATAAGAATAAATTAGAACAAGGGATTTTAATGATTCGGTCTCCAAGTGGTTCTGCAATCCCTAAAATTCCAACTCAAAAAATATCTCAAAAATTATCAAATGTGTTAAAGACAGTATTGGTTAATTCAATTCCTTCTTATGAAATGATTAATGATTTATTTGACACTGAAAAGGATTTACTTTACAAAGTTTTAAAAGAGTCGCACATTAATCACATTAGCACTCCATCTCCTAATATTTCAAAACAAGAGGAAGATTGTCGTAGATATGTTATTTTAAAAGGTCAGATTTTAGGGGGACAAAATTCCCCAATTGCGATTAAGGAATTGAAAAGGTTGATTGTAAAATTAATGTCCCAAGATATTCTCCCAAGACGAGAAGCAAGTCAGGCACTTTTGGAATTAGCACACTTGGAAACAATTTGAGGCAGTAAGCGGTAAGCGGTAATAAAACGGATTTTTAGGATTTCAAAGGGCATTTCCTTTTAGAGTGTCTATAAATAAAATAAATAAATAATTATTTTTTTTTCAAAGGGAAGAATTCCTATAACACAGTTTTAAGAGTAAAAAAGATTATCTTACCGCTTACTTATTACCCACCAGCAGGACGGTTTAGGAAGTCTCCCTTTCCTAAATGCGTTGAAACCCTTAATCAAATTTGCTCTAATTTATGCAATACAAGGATAAAAACATTTATTCAAAACTCTCAAACGATAATGAACGCCCAAACTCAAACTCAAACCGAAATCGAAATTGACAACGACGGCGATTGCCCTGTCTGTTTTAACGATGCCGACGAGAAAACTCTTTGTAATCACCCAATTTGTAGAGGTTGTGCCGAAAAAATGAAAGAAAGGCGTATGTATAAATGTCCCTTGTGTAGAGGGGATATGGAGGATTGGTTCAACGAACTTTTTGGGGTTGATTCAGACCAAGAAGAAGAAGACGAAGACGAAGACGAAGACGAAGACGAAGACGAAGACGAAGACAGAGAGGCAAGGGGAGGGGAGGAGGATTTCTTTAATCCAACAACAATTCCAGAAGACCAGATCGAAAGGGCAATTACATTAGTTCAACCTGCATTGATTGCTTTTTTAGGAGAAAGATTAACTCAACTACAAAATAGAGTCATTCCAAATGACGATTTTCTTATGAGTTTGCATAATGGCGACATACGAGGCACCGAAGACCAGATTCGACAGGTTCAAAACCATCTAATAATATTAGAACGAAGAAAGGCAGAAAGAGATGCGAGGATTAATGCCGCAAATTTGGAAGCAGAAAGACTGGAACAAGCACTAATGGGACAAGAGGATATTAATGCGAATTTGGAAACCGAAGTAGAATGGTTTGGCGATGAGATTAATTGGGAAGCGGAAGTTTAGGAATTTTAAAATCTAACTATATAATAATGTCTAATCAATACAACCAATATACCCACTTGCAGAGTTTTAAATCTACAACTGCCGTATCACAAAACACAGGGAAAGGCACATCAACAATTATTCTCAATCAAAATAATTTAGTAGCATCTGATTCAACAAATAGTAGTTTTATTTATCAATTCCCATCATCCGTAAGTTTTCCAAATCATAAAATAGCAGTCCAATCAATCACAATGTATTACTCTTGGATAAATATTTCGGTAGCATTAAGCAACAACACCTTTTCTTACAATTGGATTGTCGCAGGAGTTCCAACAACATATACAATTACTATTTCTGATGGATTGTATGAAATTAGAGACATTAACAATCTTCTTCAATTTAATATGATTCAAAACGGTCATTACCTAATCAATTCCGCATCTCAAAATGTTTATTATGCCGAGTTTTTGGTAAATGTAAATAGATATAGTGTAGATATAAATACTTTCCCAATTCCAACTGCTCTGCCGTCAGGGTATTCTGTTCCAGTCGCTAATCCTGCCACAGGAGCGGTCGCTTGGGGAACATTTCCAGCACAAACTTTTAATCCAATCATCACTTTACCAGCAAATTTTAATTTAATATTGGGTTATATCGCCAATTTCGTAACCGCTCAAAATACAAATGTAGGAACAAATCTCACTTACAATTCCAGCGTTGCTCCGCAAGTTCAACCCAACCCAACTCTCTTTTTTTCTTGTGGATTTGTCAATAACATTTATTCCAATCCAAATACGGTTATTTATAGCATTACGCCAAATGTAGCAATAGGAGAGCAAATAATAGAAAAACCGCCAGAATTCAGTTGGAACAATATTGTAGGAACAACATCTTATTTAAATTTTAATTTTAGGGGGAGAGACCAGTCATTAATCAAAATCATTGACCCAAATATGACTATTGTGTTGGTGATTAAAGAAGGGGATTAAAAGGTAAGGAGTAAGCGGTAATAAAACGGATTTTTGGGATTTCAAAGGGCATTTCCTTTTGGGGTGTATATAAATAAAATAAATAAATAATTATTTTATTTACAAGGGGTAGAATTCCTATAACACAGTTTTAAGAGTAAAAAAGATTATCTTACCGCTTACTTATTACCTATCCTTTCGTTCCATTTAGGAAAAAAAAGTATTTGTAAAATATATGTTTCAAGAACTAACAGAACAATCTCTAAACAAAATGTATGACGACTTATCAAAAGAGCAGATGAAGTTGTTAAGTGATATTAAGAACGAAGGTGCGGAATTGTCAAAAGATATTCAAATTCAAAAACAACTATCCATCTTAAATACTTTGATGATTAATACTTTGAGATTGCGAAATATTAAGAAGAAAATTGCTTCTCTATAAATTTAAATCTAATCATATATAAATGACAAGACCTTTTCAAATTCACAGAACAATTAGATTAAGAAAAAACGCTCTCCCTATTAAACTTGGAATGTCAGGTGGTTCTCTTTTGTTGCGAAAGGGTGGTGCAGGAGAAGGGTCTTCTTATGATAGTTTAGAACAATACAGAGAAATTACAGGAATGGGTATGTTTGCTGGTGGAGGTGCTTTGAGAAATTTAGAACCAAAAAGTATGGGTCGAAAACCTAAAAACATTAGATTTTAAGACCGTTAGGAATTTTGGTTCATTTGGTTTAGGCGTATTATATCAAAATTTATTTTCTTTTTGTATAATATAATGGATTCAGTCGTATATGAAATGTCTTCTTCAAGTGAATCTTCCCCATCAATCTTTTTGCGGAAAGATTTTGTGTCGATAATGGATAATAACAATTCGTCGTATGCGTCGAATTATGTGACGCTGGACACAAGTGCCTTATCAAACAGTAATAAGTATATGAATTACCGAGAATCGTATCTTTCAATTCCCCTTTTGGTTACGGCAACGGCGACGGTTGCTGACCCTGCTTGGGGAACGGCGGCGACTTCTTGTGATATGGCGTTTGGATTGAAGAACAACTTTGCGTCTGTAATTCATTCTATTCAAGTCGATTTACAAGGTTCGACAATCATACAACAAACTCCGTTTATTAATTTGTATAATAACTTTCGCCTATTAACAACCCTATCTTGGCAAGATGTAGCAACTATCGGTTCTTCAATTGGATTCTACCCAGACACATCTACCTCATTTCAATTTAACACTCTCGCCCTTCCTGGTGCTGCTGGAATTGGAACTTGTAATAACCTTAACCTCGCTACTATTCCTGTTGTGAGCGGTGCTTTTAATCCCCAAGATAGTTGGAATCGAGGTTTTTATGAGAGACAACGAGCAAATAATTTCAACCCTGATGCTCTTACTGGTGTGGGTGGAACGAACGCTCCCTCTGCCTTTTCAGTCTTAACTTCAACTGGAAATTTGACTGCTCTTTACAAGAGTTATATTTTCAATAAAACCGCTGGTTCAGCAACGGCAAATGCTTTTCAAATTTGTATTATGGCATCTGTATATCTACGACATTTACACAGTTTCTTTGATAAAATGCCCTTGATGAAGGGGATATATATGAAAATAACTTTACAATTGAATAACGCAACAACTTCATTTACCAAAGCGGCGTTAGGAAATATGACTGCTGCTGTTCCTTCAGTTGTCGTTCCGAGCGGCGGAATCAATCCTCTAATGATTGCTTCCTCCCACACAGCAAACGGAGGCGTTTCTTTGGTTGCTACTTCTGTTTATAATATCTCTGTTTCTGTGGGAAAGACTGCTTTGGGTGGTGTTCATTCAGTAGCAGGAAATACAGTAACGACAGGAGTTTTTGCTTCTTCAATTGTTCTCAATGTTCCGTCTTATGTTTTCTCTCCTGTGTATGAAAGTGCTTACCTTTCTTCTCCTGTTAAAATTATTGAATACAGTGATGTCTATTTTTATCAAGTTCTTAATGTTGCTGCTGGTGGTCTTATCAATCAACTAATTACCAACGGCATTAGTGGTCTTAAAAGTTGCGTCATAATCCCTTTTTTCACATCAGGAACGGCAGGGAACGCAACAATTTCCCCCTTGTTGTCCCCTTTTGATTGTGCTGGTGGTGGAACAACAAGTCCTCTGGCACATTTGACAAATACAAATTTACAAGTAAGCGGACAAAATGTCATTTACAATAACCAAAAATATGTTTATGAGTCGTTTTTGAATAATCTTAATGGTTGCAACGGTGTAAATGGGAATCAGACGGATGGCATCGGTTCTGGTCTTATCTCCCAGTTGGATTTTGAGAATAAGTATTGTTATACATTTTTGAATTTGGAACGAATGTTGCCGATTGAAAAATCAGTGCCTAAATCAGTTGTTCTTCAAGGACAAAACACTTGCCAACTTTCTTGTGATTATTTTGTGTTCCTTGAGTATGGTTGTGAGGTGTCGCTCAACGCCCTCAGCGGTTCAAGAGTCTAAGTAATAAGTAAGCGGTAATAAAACCGATTTTTGAGATTTCAAAGGGCATTTCCTTTTAGAGTGTATATAAATAAAATAAATAAATAATTATTTTATTTACAAAGGGTAGAATTCCTATAACACAGTTTTAAGAGTAAAAAAGATTATCTTACCGCTTACTTATTACCCAATCTTTTTCATAAGTATATATCAGATATGAAGATTTAGGAATTAAAATATCTTCATATATATAAATGGCAGACGAATTACAATTGGTTCATATCAAATCACTTGGAAGACCACAACAGTTAAGATTAATGAAAGGAGGAGCAGTGCGTTTTTCAGCACCATCATCAGCGGAAGATGCGATTCAAATGTTCCTTTTACCACAGCATACATCAAAAATGATGAAGAAATTTAAATTAGGAAAACAACATCAATATCGTCTTTCACCAATAGAACTTGAAAGGAATATGATGGAAGGAGGAAGTCTTTATTCACTGGCGAAAAAAGGATTGAAATACGCATCCCCAGTTTTAAAACAAGCAGCAAGAGCAGGAATCGTATCAGGTTCAGCAATGTTGGCAGCATCAAATCCAGCATTGATTCCATTTATCCCAATGGGAGCAGCAGCATTGGGAAGTCTTTCCGATGCCGCTTTTGATGATTTAGGAAATATGGAAGTTGATGATGCAGGAGAAGGAGCATTTAGTCCAGAAAGCATCGCCGCTTACAGTAGGCATCCATCAGTTCAAATGGCAAAACAGGCGGCACAATCACACCCATCTTATCAACGAGCAATGGAAAATATGTCTCAATATGCTCCAAGTCAATATCAAGACCAATTAAGCAGATACGATTATGGTAGTGGTAATGATGGTTATGGAGAACGAGCAGGATACGAACAATTATCTTCTTCAATTAAAAAAGCGTCTAATCAAGTAAAATCAGCAAAACAGAGACAAACTCCATCATTAAAACAAGCAAAATCTTATGCTGATGATTATCAAAGTGAATCAAGAGCATCTCGTAAATCCTCCAGAGGAAGAGGATTATATGCTGGAATGAGGGGAAAAGGGATGATGTATGGGATGGAAGATTATGGAATTCCAGATATGGTTGGAAATGGTTTATTTGCTGGGAGCGGAATGAAGGAAAGGGGTTCTGTGAATATAGCAGGAAATATTGTAGGACATTTTGGAATTCCACAGGCACTCCAATCACAACCCTTTTCAGTAAATTTTGCGTCCAAAGCATTCAACTCTCCTATTGTGAATTCGATGATAAAATAGTAAGTAATTCAACTGGAATAAGGTAATGCATTGCCCCCCTTGTTCTTTCTCTTGCTGTAATGTAGCAAGTGTTAAATTTATCAAATACTTCTTTTTCGTATTTAATAAAATAAACTCCATTTGTGAATTGAAAAACAAATATCAAGTTTTTAGTTTCGTCAGTTATTTTATGAACTGGAATTAATGTAGTAGGGTATGTGTTATGACGATTACGACGAGATTTTAATTCAATTGAAATAGTTTTCTCTTCATCTTCAAAATCAAAAGGACAATAATGGTCGGTCGTTTTCTTCAAGTCTTTTTCAAAAAAATTAGAAAGTGTTGTCATTATATCTTGTTCCTTTTTCAGTCCATAAGTCAAGTCGATTGCGAGTGAGGGCAT
>Ga0181348_1000988_pt1 | contig 12458 bp, 22 predicted proteins | sample Su13VDMM110DN_FD_130092 | JGI IMG/M metagenome (GOLD analysis project Ga0181348, IMG submission 130092) | Freshwater viral communities from Lake Michigan, USA - Su13.VD.MM110.D.N | ecosystem: Environmental > Aquatic > Freshwater > Lake | place: USA: Michigan | collected 2013-07-16
ACATACTTGTCATCAATCATGGCTAAATCATCCTCTGTGTAGCCTCTAGATGCCATCAATGCATGGAATACTTGTCGTGCTTTCATTTCTTCATGTTCCTTACAAAAGCCGCAAAAGATTGCACTGTGTCCCTGCCAAACGCACCAGCAAACTGGTCTAGTTCCTTGGCAACTTCTTCAATCACTTCATTCCTAGCGTTGTTCTCAACATAATGCAGAATCTGGTGTTTCCTAGACCCTTGCAGACCCCAATCGCCTTGTCTGCGACTGAGTTCATCAAAAGCCTCGTCTTCAGGTTCTTTCATCTGATCAACTCCCGATATGCGTTAATCGCGACTTTCAAATCGTTTTGCAACTGCTGGATGCGGTCGTCTTGCTCTTGCATCTTGGCGTAGGCTTCCATAGCAAACTTGGCCAGGTTCTCCTGACTCCATGTATCAAATGTCGGCATGGTTTACCTTACCCGGCGCAAGGGTTTGGGCTCGATAAACTTCTCGGGCGGCGGCGCCGGCAAATTTAAGCTGGGTGGTTCCCAGCCTTGCTTGCGCCAAGTTGCCTGCACGTCAGCGCCGGCCGTCCACTTATAGCGTGGGTGATCGACGTTAACCCAAGGTTGGGTAATCTTGGTGCCTGGTGGGGGTGTCCAATCGCTCATGGTCGTCTTGCCTCCTGTAGTATTTCAATCCGCTCGCGGGATGCCCGCAAGGCCGTGTAGCGCTGATGCAGCCGCTCCAGCACAGACACTCGTTTGGCTGAATCACGTTCATGGGTCAGCATCTCCAGCACCTTGACTTCATCTAGGGTCTTGAGTTCAGCGTTGAGTTTTCGCCAAGTGATTTCCAATTTTTGTCTCCAGTTTAGCAATTAAGTCAAGGGTACGTTGTAACGTGCGCGCGGCGGCGTTGGCGTCTTTGCGGTGAATTTTCAATATGGACCGCGCCGCTTTGAGTTGCGCTTTCCACAGGTCTAGTCTAGTCATTTAAGTTCCTCCATTGCTATGTCTGATAGCGCGCGTTTATCGCGTAGCGCAACCCAAATTTTTTCATCGACCGTTTTGTTGGTCAGCATCACGTAGCACCACACAGTGTGTGTTTGGCCTGAGCGGTGCAGACGGCCAATGGTCTGTTCGTATAACTCCAGACTCCACGGCAAAGACAAAAACACCATGTGACACCCGCCGTGCTGCAGGTTAAGCCCGTGACCGGCTGACTTTGGATGGACGGCCAGTAGCCTGATTTGTCCAGCATTCCATCGTTCAATGGCTCGGTCATCGTCCAAGGTAGTGACTTTAAATCGGCGTTTGAGTTCAGCGAGCTCTTCTTTGTACTGGTAAACGATGATGGTATTTGCGTGCTGGTTTTCATCAAGCAACTCCTCCAATCGGTCAAACTTATGGCTACTGAACCAAACTGGTTTGTCTGCGTAAACAAAGCCCGATGCCATCTGTTGCAGTTTGGCCGTTACCACGCCGGCATTAATTGCTATGGCCCGGTCGTCGGGAAACTGCGCTACAAACTCAGTTTTCATGGCGTCGTAGGGTTTGCGGTCAATCAGATCGCAGCGGGCCTCAACCACATGCAAGGGCGGTAGCTTGTCTTTGTACTCGCCTGGTTCCAATACAAACGTCGCTGGCTTGATGCGCTCCATGACTAACTCTAGCGCGCCTGGGCGCGGCGCCCAATCGTTGTACTCTCGATTTATCAGTATGAAGTACTGTTGCTGAAACGCGCCTTTGGAGCGGCCTAACAGAGCAGTAGAGATCATCTTGCACTGGCCAAAAACATCTTCTAAGCCATTGCTGGTAAAAGAGCCGGTAAGACCCCAACGGATGGTCATGGGTTCAATGACCTTATTAAGTGCTTTAAACCGCGCGCCTGATGGATTCTTTAGGCGTGTAAGTTCGTCAAACACAATGCCGTCAAAATTTAAATCTTGTTTAGCCAGCCATTGTAAATTGTCGTAGTTGATTACCACAACGCGCGCGTTGGACTGCAGCGCAGCCAACCGTTGCTTTGGAGTGCCAACAACCACGGCAAGACTGAGCAGAGGCGCCCACTTAGGCGCCTCAACTGGCCACACGTCGGTGCAGACGCGCTTGGGGGCCAGCACCAAAAAACGCTTAACGTGGCCATGGTCAAGCATGTCCTGCATAGCCACCAAAGTGATGGCCGTCTTACCCGCGCCTACCGGGGCCAAGATCATGGCCCTGTCATGCTCGTACAGGAAGTCAGCCGCCTCAACCTGGTAGGGCCTCAATGATCCAACCATCAATTTGCTCCTTGTTCCACAAACACGCATATTTCTGATTCATCAGCGCCATATCTGACGCAAACACTTTTTGCAACTCGCTAAGTCTGCCACCTTTTGTTTTCAACTCTACAAACCAAGTCTGGCCATTTGGCAAACAAACTACTCTATCCGCTACACCTCTGTGCGCGGGGCTGGTAAATTTATACGCTCTACCACCAAGGTCTTTGATGCGCTGCACCAAATATTTTTCAACTGTTTTTTCATTCATGTCAAAAAGTTTAGCACACTTTTATTTTTTGTGCTACAGTCAAGGCTCATCAACTAAAGGAAAGTCCACATGGAACTGAAAATCACCACCACAGAAGCAGAGAAAATTCTCTTGGAATGGGCACACGCCAAATTCCCAGACGCCTTCAATGCAGTAGAAATCAAAACCTACACCTACCGCGACGAAATCAAATTCACTAAAGAGGAAACGCCAGATGCAGCACAGTAATATCGTCGGCGGCTCGACCGCCAAGCGCGTCATCAATTGCCCCGGCTCAGTGGCCTTGGTGCAAAAGATGCCGCCCCAGCCCAGCAACAAATACGCCGACGAGGGCACGCTGTTGCACAACGTCATCGCTGACATTGTGATGAGCGACAACCCGCCTGAGCACTACCTGGGCACCAAGTACGAAGACCAAGTGCTCACGCAAGAGTTGATCGACAACAAGTTAAAGCCCGCCTTGGCGGCGCTCGATGAACTCGACCCAACCAAGAAAATGGAAATTGAAGCTGAAACTCGCGTTGGCTTTGGCGATCTACTGCCCGGTGTGTTTGGTAGCACTGACCTTATCGGTCGAATCGGTAATCGCGCTGTAGTATTGGATTGGAAGTTTGGTGACGGCGTTGCTGTGGAAGTAGAAGAAAACGCGCAGCTCATGTTCTACGCCGCTGCGTCCATGCGCACCGAAGAAGCCAAGTGGGCGTTTGAGGGCGTTGATGAGATTGAGTGCGTGATCGTGCAGCCACCTCAGATTAAGCGCTGGGTGACCACACCAAAGCGCATCGCTGAGTTTGAATGGCAGTTAATGCAGGCAGTCAAGGAGGCGCAACAACCCGATGCTGTGCTGCGATCTGGTGACCATTGCCGTTGGTGTGCAGCTAAACCAATATGCCCTCAGATGACCGGCGCCGCCGACCGCGCGTTACAGGTGGCCATCAAATCATTAGACGCAAACACAATTGGTGGTTACTTAACCAATGCTGATATGCTGGAAGATTGGATCAAAGACTTGCGCGCTTTGGCCCATCAAATGTTAGATAATGGAGCGCCTGTGCCAGGGTATAAACTGGTACAAAAGCGAGCCACACGTCAGTGGACAGATGAAAAAGACGTGGTGCATTGGCTCGACGGCAAAGGTCTTGAACCCAACGAAATTTACAGCAAAGAAATACTCAGCCCTGCTCAAATGGAGAAGGTGCTGAAAAAGCGCAAGTTGGCATTGCCTGACGATCTTGTCGTGGCAGTGTCTTCAGGCACAACGCTTGCCCCGGAGAGTGATCCCCGGCCAGCAGTGTTGCAAATCGGGAAGCAGTTGACTGCTGCCCTTTCTAAAATCAACTAAGGAACAGAAATGTCCAATTTAGTAGCGTTCTCTCAAGCGGGCTTGCCCGCAGTCTCCACCCTCTCGACCGCTTTGCGCGCGATCCAAGCAGACGTTGGCCCCGCCGGCACAGTTATCCTGAAAATGGATAAAACTGGCCACTGGGTTTTCGGCGCCGATCAAACCGAAGTGGAAGACGACTCCACCTGGGCCATCAACCCTTTCAGCTTTGTCCATGGCTTTATTGCCTGGGGCGATGGTGAAGTGTTAGGTGAAAAGATGGCGTCGGTATCTCAGCCGTTGCCCGAGCTTGAAGAAGCCCCGCCCCTCGCCAAACGAGGCTGGGAGACACAAGTAGGCATGAGCCTCAAGTGCCTAACGGGTGACGACAAGGGCATGGAAGCGCGGTACACCACCACGTCAGTGGGCGGCAAACGCGCTGTGCAGACCCTGGCTGTGGCATTGGCTGAACAGGTCGAAAAAGACCAAAGCAAGCCAGTGGCAATTGTGAAACTCAAAAAGGATCACTACGCCCACAAGTCCTACGGCAAAATCTTCACCCCGGTGTTTGATATTGTCGAGTGGGTCAGCATGGATGGTGAACCCGAGGTTGCTGTCGAGGAAGCACCAGCTGCACCAGCAGGCCGTCGTCGTCGGTCTGTCTGATGACACTCTGGGTTGACTTTGAAACCCGTAGCGCCTGCGACCTAAAAGTCGCAGGCGTTTACAACTACGCTCAAGACCCATCGACCGAGGTGCTGTGCATGTCGTGGGCTTTTGATGATGATGAAGTGACGACGTGGGTGCCCTCTCAGGAATTCCCCTCCGCTGTACGCGATCACAAGGGCTTGATCTATGCCCACAACGCAGCGTTTGAGCGCCTAATATTTTGGTACGTCTTGCAAATTAACTTTAAGTTGGATCAGTTTTACTGCACCGCTGCCCAGGCCCGCGCCAACTGCGCACCGGGTTCGCTGGAGGACGTTGGTCGGTTCGCTGGCGCGTCCATGAAGAAAGACCACAGAGGCGCGCAGTTGATCCGCCTGCTGTGCATACCGCCATTTAAAGAAGACCCTGCGCTCATGGCCGAGATGGTCGCCTATTGCGAACAGGACGTGCGGGCGATGCGCGCGATCAGCAAGGCGCTGCGGCCACTGTCAGCAGACGAACTGGCCGACTACCACGTCAACGAGCGCATCAACGACCGGGGCGTCTTGGTCGATGTGCCCTTGTGCAAGGCCGCGGTGAAGTACGCCAGCAACGAGCTGGTCGAGATTGAGCAGATCGTGGCCGAGGTCACCGAGGGCGCCATCACCAGCGTGCGCTCCCCCAAGATGCGCCAGTGGGTGATCGAGCGCGTAGGGCCGCAGGCGCTCAAGCTCATGGAGACCTTTAAAGACGGCGAAATGAAGTACAGCATCGACAAAACCGTCAGGGCAAATTTATTAAACTGTGAGGGTGTCCCACCAGATGTTCAAGAAGTTATCCAGTGCGCCGACGATCTCTGGGCGTCGTCGGTTGCGAAGTTCAGCCGCCTTGCAAGCCTGGCAGATGTCGAGGACAGTCGAGTTCGAGGCGCGTTTGTATTCGCAGGTGGAAGCGCAACAGGCCGAGCTTCAAGCTATGGAGCCCAGGTTCACAATTTCACTCGCAAGTGCGCCGAATCGCCCGAGGACGTTAGAACTGCAATGGTCCGAGGCCATTCAATTGTTCCTCGATTTGGAGACCGCGTTACTGATGTCCTCAAAGGAATGCTCCGGCCCGCACTGATACCGGCTAAGGGTAAATCCCTGGTCGTGGCCGATTGGGCGTCCATCGAGGCGCGCGCCAACCCATGGTTGTCCAACTGCCCCGCAGGCGAGCGCAAGCTGGCCATCTTTGCCAAGGGCGAGGATGTGTACAAGGTCAACGCTGCTGTGACGTTTGGAGTGGCTTACGCGCAGATTACAAAAGACCAGCGCCAGATCGGAAAAGTTCAGGAGCTCGCCTGCGGCTTTGCCGGTGGCGTTGGCGCCTTTGCAGCCATGGGCCGTGTGTATGGTGTACACCTGCCTGAGACAGACGCGCGCCGCATGGTGGACGCTTGGCGGCGCAATAACCCATGGTCGGTGCCTTACTGGCAGAACCTGGAAGAAGCCTACACCAGGGCCATGCGAAACAAGGGCCATGAGTTCAGCGTGGGCCGGGTAACTTACCTGTTCGATGGCCAACATCTCTGGTACGCTTTACCCTCTGGGCGGGTGCTGTGCTACCCGTTTGCCAAGCTGGAGGCCGATGGTGTGACCTACGCCAAGGCCGCTTGGAAACCAGCCGCAGATGCAAAAGAATGGCCGCGCGCAAGACTTTGGAAGGGGTTGGCGTGTGAGAATATTACGCAGGCCACCGCCAATGATTTATTGCGTCATTCCCTGCGCCAGCTTGATGACGTGGTGCTCCACGTCCATGACGAGGTGGTCATTGAGACCGATCGGCCAGAGGAGATGGCCGCGCGGTTAAAAGAAGTGATGTGTACGCCGCCCGAGTGGGCCAAGGGCTTGCCCCTTGACGCAGAGGTAGCGATCATGTCGAGGTATGGCAAATAAAAAAGCCCGCTTGCAGGCAGGCTTTTAAAGGAGAAAACGTGGAGTTTATCGATTATATCTGCGGCCTAGCCGGAGAGGGCGAAACGGCCCTATTTGTAAGGCAAAAACCACAACTGAAAGACGGCGCGATTCAGTTTCACGCTGACGGTGCTATTGTCGCAACTTGGCCGGCATATTACCCCGACAAGAATAAGATAAAAGCCGGTCAAGCATGGTATGGCAACACCGGCATCTTTAAGATTGATCGTTTTAAAAACGAATATCCAAGTGCATCTAAAAGCAACATCGAGTATGTACTTTGCCTGATGCTGGACGACATAGGTACCAAATCAAAAACGCCTCCCCTTAAGCCAACTTGGATAATTGAGAGTTCAGCAAATAATTTTCAATGGGTTTACGTCTTTAACGAACAACCAACCAAAGCGGCGTATGTGGCCGCGTATGGCGCCATTGCTGATGCTGGCTATACCGACCCCGGTGCCAGCAACCCGGTTCGCAACTTTAGACTGCCTGGTTCAGTCAATTTAAAACCGAGCGCTAATGGCTTTGTCAGTCGCCTGGTCGAATTCAACCCAGAATGCGAATACACGTTAGACGATATCTGCAGCGCATTGGGCGTTGTGCCCCACATGGAGCAAGGTGACGGCGCGCGCTCAATCACATTGGCCGACGACGGTAACGACGACGTGATGCGCTGGTTATCTGAAAAGGGAATGGTCCTTACCAAACCTAACTCACTGGGTTGGACCGGCGTCATATGCCCCAACAGCGCGCAACACAGCGACGGTAATCCAGAGGGGCGCTATTTACCGGCCAACCGCGCATATTGTTGCTACCATGGGCACTGCCAGGGCCTTAATTCACAGACGTTTTTAGACTGGGTGGCCGAGAATGGCGGCCCCAAACATGCGCCTGGTTTGCGCGAAGAACTGTTAACCCAGGCCATGGACCAGGCATTGGCAAAGCTCACGCCGACCGACATGTTTAAAGACAACGCGGCGGCGGTCATAGCGGATGCGGAGCGCAAAGAGTTGGGCCGCGTCGAAAAGTCCGAATGGTGGGAGCGTTTCGCGTACATCCAAGAGGACGACGCCTATTTCGACATGCAAGACAGACGCGAGCTTGCGCGCGGCACCTTCAATGCCTTGTTCAGGCACATAGGCTGCAAGTCAATTCACAGTGGCCGAAAGATCGAGGCGTCTTACTCGTTCGATGAAAACCGCCAAACCAAGGGCGCCAAGTCCCTGGTCGGCATTACTTACGCTGCAGGCGCCGGCGGCCTGGTGGTGCGAGATGGCCACGTGTACGGTAACCGTTGGCGCAACGCCAGACCGGCGCCGGTAGCAGCCGACGTTGCGCCTTGGCTGGCGCACGTCGAGCGCATGGTGCCCGAGCGTTTCGAGCGTGAGCACCTGCTCAACGCGCTGGCCCACAAGGTCCAATTTCCAGGCCATAAAATCAATCATGCCATCCTGATGGGCGGCAATCATGGGTCGGGCAAGGATACCCTGTTCGCCCCCTTCTTTTGGGCCATTGGTGGTGAATCCAAACACAACTGCAGCCTGGTCAAAAACGAAGACTTGAACTCCCAATGGGGCTACGCGCTTGAATGCGAAGTGATGGAGATCGCCGAGTTACGCCAAGCAGAGGCCAAAGACCGCCGAGCGCTGGAGAACACTCTTAAACCCATCATCGCTGCGCCCCCTGAATTGCTATCGGTTAACCGTAAGGGCCTGCACCCTTACATGGCCCTAAACCGGGTCTTTGTAATTGCATTCTCCAACGAACGTGTGGCCATTTCGCTGCCAAGTGAAGACCGCCGATGGTTTGTCCTTTGGGCCGACGTGCCCAAACTGCCAGAGGCCCAGGCGACGGGGTTGTGGAACTGGTACCAAAGGCAGGGCGGCTTTGAGGCCGTGGCCAGTTATCTGCACGACCGGGACGTGAGCGCCTGGAACCCGAACGCGCCCCCGCCGATGACCGAAGCCAAGGCCATCATGGTCGAGCACGGCATGAGCACGGCCGAATCGTTTTTGGTGGACCTCATGCGCCGGCGTGTGGGCGAATTCTCGCGCGGCGCCATAGGCGCGCCGTTTCACGGCCTTTGCGACCGGCTGCAAGGCCAAGCGCCCACAGGCACTAAGATCGTCCAAGCCGCGTTGCTGCACGCATTGAAGGAGGCCGGTTGGATTGACCTGGGCCGAATTAAATCGCGCGACTACGATACGCGAAAACATGTATTTTGCGCGGCCGACATGGCTGGCGCGTCAAAATCGGACCTGCGCCGCATGGTCGAGATGACGTAAAAAAGGCCCCTTGCGGGGCCCTTTTATTTTTTGCGGTTAAAGAGAACGCGCAGCGCTAACGCGATCACGGCGTACCACATGGCGCCGCCCCCCATGCGTGGACCAGCGCGGCCGCGTCATAAGCCGGTCGAGGGTCGGTCACAGTAAACAGGCCGGCGCCGCGCCGTATCCGTCCCCAGGCGTCGCGCCGGTTTTGGTTTACGAGCTGGCCGCGCTTGACTGCAGCATAGACCTGGTCGCGTGTGTACCCTTCGGCCTCACACTCATGCATAGTGCGTGGTATTGCACAGAAATCGGTCAGCGTCATAAACCGGCCCTCCGCATTGCGTCGGCTTTGCACTGCTCAACCTCGTCGTCGGTCAAACCCTGCGCAAACTGTTCGGCCATGTCGGCGCATTCCTGCGCCCTTGCCGCGTCCGGCGCAGTGATGCCCAAAGCCAGCGCGCGTGTGACCAATTCAGTGCGCGGCGGCGGCGCCCACGGCGCCAGCGCTTGGGCCATGATCGGATGCAGCGCTTTTTCAGCGACGTCGGTGGCTGGTGGATCATTCACATACGCGCGCGCTTGCGCGCGAGTGCGAAAAACGGCCAGCAAATCGGGACCGCGCCACACTTGCCAAGCGCTCGCGTTGTATGAATTTTGAAAACCGGCCAAAATATTGATAATTTTCATGCTACACCCTTCAGGGCCTCAAGGCCCGCGTTTGTTGTGAAATACCGCGTGCCGCCGCGTGGGCCGGCGGCCCTCTTTTCAAGCCAGCCGACGCGAATTAAATTTTCGATCACGTCAAAATCACTATAACCGCGCCCGCGCCGCCGGACCGTCGCGCCGTTAGGATGCTGGCCTTCGAGCAGCTTCACGTAGGCCGTCGTTTTTTTATTATGGTAAATCAGGTTAATCATGGTCAACCTCCCATGCACTATCGTCGCCGGTGGCCACGGTGGGCGTGGTGCTCAGGGGCTGCCAGTCCCACGCGGTAAAGTTCTTCTTCGCGTTGAGCGCCTCATAAGCGCCCACGTAGTCGGCCGTGCTCATGCTGGCCCCATGTGGTGGATAAAACCGCGTTTCCGCGCCTTTGCTTTTTAATTTGCGATGCTTGCCGGTGCACTTGGCGTGGTGCGCCAGAATATCATCCCGGCGCGTGACGTATAGGGTTTTCCCTAGTTTAATCGTTTGCATGTTACGGTCTCCAGATAAAAAGATCCAAAGCCACCACAATGATGGCCACCAAAAAAACAATGCGTTGTATGCGGTCGGTCATAGGTTCCCCAAAAAAAAGTGATCAAAATCGAAAACGGCCACATAGAACCCGCGCGGGCTCGCGTGGACTTCATAAACCCATGCGTCGGCATCATCGATGGCCAAGGCATCGGCCAGCGCTTGCGCGGCCCCCTTGGTGGTGTAGTACGTCATATGGTGCAACACCCACAACATGGGGCATCTTCGCAGCGCCCGCGCGGGTTTCGATAAAACGTAGTCGGGCCGGTTTCGCCGATAAACGTTATCTCGCCCGGCTCGCCGGTAATCCATGCGCGGCGCGTGGTGGTGCAATATTGGATCTCATCGCCCGGGTATATAGGCGCGCCGGTGCGCGCGTCCTTACCCTTATATTTGGCTTTCATGGTTTTAATCATGGCTGCCCCCTTTTATGCGTTTGGTACACGTTCAAGCAGCGCGATGGTGCGCGTGTCAAGGATGGGCTCGCGCATACCGGGCCGATACCATTGGCCGGCATTACAAACGGCCATTTGGTGGCCGTAATTCATGCAGCGCTCGCGCAGCGTGGAGCCGGGCCGGTCAATCAAGTAGTGAGGTTGAACTGAATAAACAATTCTGCCGTGGTCCGTATGGACCAAAAATGTAGAGTCGCCGAAAATCATAATTTACCCTTCGTGTAGTTGATCGGCACAATGCGTGCCCCAATGCGGCCATCGCTGGCCGCATAAGGTCAGGCACTAGCAAGGCGCATGTTGATCACCCGGTGGCGTGAGCCATGGGCCGGGAAACCCACAATGGCCGCGCGCTGGCGCTGGCACAGCTGGCACGTGGCGCAGCTCACATTGGCGCGCTGTGTGGCCGGGCAGATAACCACCGGCCGGCCAGCTGGCGTGGTGGTGTTGGCCGTGGTGGTTGACGGTAAAACCACCACCACCGGCCCGGCCGCATGATCGGCCAGCGCATCGGCATCGGCCAGATCATTGGCTGACAGGTTGACAGTGAAACCCCATGCATTCGCGTGCCGTATCCATGCGATGCTGGCCGCATCCCGGTGGTGCGAATACGTAAATCCGCGTTTGCCAGCGTTTGCGGCCACCAGCTGGCCTAATTTGACAGCGTCAACCGTGCCACCGGCCACGGGTAAATCACCGGCTTGATTGTGCCGCCACAGCTGGCCATCGGGCAGCTGCGCGATGGTCTCGCAGAATTGGCCCCAGGACGTGCCGCGTGTGCCAGCGCTGACAGCTGCCCAATGCAGCGCCAGCGGCCCGCTGGCCGCATAGCATTCGGCGCGCATCGCGCAGTCTGGCGGGCAGCTGGCGCTCTCAGTGGTGCTGACAGGGATCGGGCCGGTTTTCGCGTTGGCTGACTTCATAGTGACGTGGACTTGCATGATGAACCTTTACTGTAGTTGACTGTGTGCCGGTGCGATTTTGCGCCGGTGCTTGAGTGTCAGTGATTGCCTTACGATTGTACATAGGGATAAACCCTTATTTGTGGGCACGTGTGGGCGTGTGTGGGCTATCGACGTTGCCCACAAAAATGGCTTATAAATCAACGGTTTAGGTCCCTTGTGGGCCATGTGGGCTATTATTTTATTTAAATCATAAAATAATAAATATATATATAGGTATAAAAAATTTGGTGGCGGGCGCCCAAAAAAAACACATGGCCCACATGGCCCACATTGCCCACAACTGTAGAATCACGGCCATGGTCCGCCCGTGCAAACCCGATACAAAAGAATTGCGCCGACCGCTCACGGCCGCGCAGCGCGCGATCATTCGAGCGGCCGGCGCCGGTGATTTATCGCGCGGTTTTAATGAACTACTGGCCATTTATCACCATCTTCACATGATGGGCTACCGCCCCGGGATGCGGCCGCAAAATATCAGGATAGTGCAAAACGATGGGGAATAGGGTACCTATAGCTTTTTTATATCGTATTTTTTGCCTGCAGCGACCCGGTTTTCAGCGCTTGGCGCCGGCCGTGTGGCTGCAGCGCTCGCCCGCTCGCCCGCTCGCCCGCTCGCCCGCTCGCCCGCTCGCCCGCTCGCCCGCTCGCCCGCTCGCCCGCTCGCCCGCTCGCCCGCTCGCCGGCCGGCACATGGTCCACATGGCCCACATGCTGGCAATAGTTGACATGGGGGGGGAGGGGTATTGGCTTGGAACAAAATTTTAACGGTGCCCCCTACCCACAAAAAAAGGGTATAGTCCAAAAACATGAAATACCGCGCCCCTGCTGTTTTGCCAAAAACTGACTATCAAAAAGTCAAAGAGCTAAAAGAACTCATGCTGAAGTCTGGGGGGCGTGCTGTCGCGCAAAAAGTAATTGATATTGCTTTAGATGATACGCACCCCGGTCAAATGGCCGCGTTAAAAATGTGTATGGACCGCACGTTGCCAATCAGTATGTTTGAGAAAGAAAAATCGCAACGGTCTGCTGTCACGATTAATATTACTGGAATCGGCAAAGCAACAGTAGTCGAAGATGTAATTGATGTAGACAATAAA
>Ga0181348_1000992_pt1 | contig 12452 bp, 9 predicted proteins | sample Su13VDMM110DN_FD_130092 | JGI IMG/M metagenome (GOLD analysis project Ga0181348, IMG submission 130092) | Freshwater viral communities from Lake Michigan, USA - Su13.VD.MM110.D.N | ecosystem: Environmental > Aquatic > Freshwater > Lake | place: USA: Michigan | collected 2013-07-16
AATTGTGAATGTGGGTAGCGGTGGCACTTCAGGCGCTTACTGGCCTTACGTTGCTAACGTAGCCGCTGGAACTGCTGTCATTGGTGTTTACAACAATACGGCTGGCGCTTTGGCTGAAGCCATTGTGGTCAATTACGCAATCATTCACAGCGCATAAACCATGACAAGCCCATCAAACTCAGACGTTCAGAATATATTGCCCGTACAGGCATATTTTTCTGTTGATGGCGCATTTCAGACATTTATTGGTCAGGGTCAGCCTTTTACGGCAACGATTAGCCCTAATCAATCTGGTCTAAACATTACAAACAGCACAATCAATAGCACGACTATTGGTGCGACAACACCGTCAACCGCGGCATTTACTAGCGCATCGGTAACAGCCGTTCCTGTAAGTGGTAATGATGTTGTTAACAAAACGTATCTTGAATTTTTTGCGGCTGGCATTTCTTGGAAACAGCCAGTTCTTTGTGGAACAACCGCAAACATTACATTGTCTGGATTGCAAACAATAGATGGCGTAACTGTTGTTGCTGGTAATAGAGTGTTGGTTAAAAACCAAACAACTACATCACAAAATGGCATTTATCTAGCTTCTGCTACGGCATGGTCAAGAGCGCCTGATGCAGACACATGGGATGAATTAGTTTCTGCTTTGGTGTTTGTAGAATCTGGAACTACTTTGGCGGGTTCTGCGTGGTACTGTACGGTTCAAAGGGGCGGCACTCTTGGCACAACCGCGGTTGTTTGGTCAAACTTTTCTGTTGCCGCTACATACACAGCGGGAACTGGTTTAACGCTTTCCTCATACCAATTTAGCATTACTAACACAGGCGTTACAGCCGCGGCTTACGGGTCAGCTTCTAAGACTTTGACAGCCACAGTCAACGCACAAGGTCAATTAACTGTTCTTGCTGATACAAACATTGCCATTACTAACGCCCAAGTATCGGGTTTGGGAACAATGTCAACGCAAGATGCCAATTCAGTAACGATTACTGGTGGCACAATTAACGGCACGACAATTGGCGGCTCTACTGCCGCGGCTGTTACAGGCACAACAATTACAGCTAACACGCAGTTTACAGGCGCTGGAACGGGCTTAACGGGTACTGCAACAAGTTTATCCATTGGTGGCAATGCCGCTACAGCCACAAGCGCTACAACGGCTACAAACCTTGCTGGTGGTGCAACTGGTTCTGTGCCTTATCAAAGCGCATCATCAACCACAGCGTTATTGCCAGCAGGGTCTAACGGTCAAGTTCTTACTTTAGCGGCTGGCATTCCATCATGGGCAACCCCCACAACAGGAACTGTAACGTCTGTTGCTCAATCATTTACTGGTGGTTTAATTTCTGTAGGCGGTTCGCCTATTACAACATCAGGCACATTGGCTTTAACTGTTGCTGGAACAAGTGGCGGCATTCCATATTTTTCAAGTGGAACGACATGGGCAACTTCTGCGGCTTTGGCGGCTAGTGCTTTGGTCATTGGTGGTGGTGCGGGTGTAGCCCCATCTACCACTACGACAGGTACAGGCGTGGTCACGGCTCTTGGGGTCAATACAGGCACAGCCGGGGCTTTTGTGGTCAATGGTGGTGCTTTGGGTACACCATCAGGCGGCACAGTCACAAACTTGACGGGTACAGCGTCAATCAATATCAATGGAACTGTGGGTGGATCAACCCCTGCCGCTGGCGCATTCACCACTTTGTCAAGCACTTCTACATTTTCTGCTAATGGCTCTGTTGGCACAAACGGTCAAGTCTTGACTTCTGCGGGTGCGGCTTCCCCTGCTGTTTGGTCAACCCCTGCGGGTGGTTTATCCATTGTTGACGATACAACCACAAATGCCACACGTTATTTGGTGTTTACTAGCGCCACATCAGGTTCTGTTTCAACACAAAACGTAAGTTCAACAAAACTTCAATTTAACCCAAGCACAGGCGCTTTTACCGCCAACCAGCTAATTATTGCACCGTAAAGGAAAATCATGGGACAGTTAACTTTTCAAGCAACACTAGGCGGTGCGGTCAATTTGATTGGCCCTAACACCGCGGTAACTACAAATTTAACATTACCCTCTGCTGATGGCACAACTGGTCAGCCACTACAAACTAATGGTTCTGGCACATTAAGTTTTGCAACCTTGCCTGTTGTTGGTGGCGGTACGGGCGTAACCACTTCAACGGGTTCAGGCGCAAATGTTTTGTCCACTAGCCCCACTTTGGTAACTCCTATTTTGGGAACGCCAACATCAGGAACTTTGACAAACGCAACAGGTTTGCCTTTGACTACGGGCGTAACAGGAACTTTGCCTATCGCAAACGGTGGAACAAACTCAACTGCTACACCTACTGCTGGTGGTGTTGGTTATGGAACGGGAACTGCTAATGCTTATTCAGCCGCAGGGACTTCAGGTCAATTTTTACAAAGTAATGGTGCGTCTGCGCCTAGTTGGGCGGCTGTTGGTGCAAGTGCATTGGTTTATGTTTCGCAAGTTGTTGCAAGTAGTAGTTCAACTGTTAGTTTTACAGGCTTAACTGCTTACGACAATTACATGGTTGTGTTTTCAAAAGTGTTTCCAAGTAATACGGGAGTAACATTTCAATTGGTTACAAGCGTAGATAATGGCTCAAATTACGCTACTGGAAGTTATAAATATGGTGTGTATTTTACAGGTTCTAATACCGCTACTCCCGGTGGTCGAGCATCTGCAAGTAGCGGTTCCATCCTACTTTCCCCAAATGATATGAGTTCAGCACAAGCTAGTAGTCAAATTAGCGGTCAAGTTATTTTAAATTTAAAAAATGGTTCTAGTTATGATTTTTTTGCATACGGGAATGGTGCGGCAATAGATGAAAATCCTGTTTCTTATGGTATGGGATTTGGAGGAACTAGACTTGAAACATCAGCAACTAATGCAATTCGTTTTAAATTTAGTTCTGGAAGCATGGTAACAGGCACATTCCGTTTGTACGGCATTGTTAATAGTTAAGGAATAATCATGGCAAGAAATCACGCAACACCCGAAGGCATTATTCCATTTACTGCTGAAGAAGAAGCGGAATGGGATGCAATGGAAGCCGCTTATGCCGCTAATGCCGACACTCGCAAAGCCGCACAAATTCGTGAAGAACGCAATGCAAAATTAGCCGCAACGGATTGGACACAAGCCTCGGATGTGCCGCAAGCCGTAAAAGATAGCTATGCGCCTTATCGCCAAGCATTAAGGGATGTGCCAACACAATCAGGCTTTCCTAATCAAGTTGTTTGGCCTACTCAGCCATGAGATTTGTTTGGAAAATCCTTGAATTAAAAGGTGATGACAAAGCTATTTATCAAGCTAGGTATCAACTTTCATTGATTGAGGATGATTTAAGAATTGACACAGAAGGCTATTGGGATTTTGACGCTAAAAAAGCAACAGTTCCAACAACCCAAGTGACTGAGGAAATGGTTGCAAATTGGATTGATCAAGGCACTACCCAAGACGGTGTAAGTAGCATAAAATCAAGGCTAATAGAGCAACTTGAATCTGTCAAAAAACAACAAAAAATTGCTTTGCCTTGGAAGCCGCCCACATTTAAGTTAAGTTAAGGAATCACTATGGCTGTGCCTTATGACATTGTTAGCAGAGCGCTAAAAGACATTGGTGCATTGGAAGCTGGTGAAACTCCTACTCCAGACGCGGCTTTAGATGCGTTTGAGATGATGAATGACATGATTGACCAATGGTCAAACGAAAACATGATGGTTTTCAATGTCACAGAAATTATTTGCCCTGTTATTGCTGGTCAAGTTCAATACACAATTGGCCCTAACCCATCAACTTTAAACTTTATTGGGGCATCGTTTACAGGCTCAATTTCAGGCAACATTTTGACCGTCACAGGAATTTTGTCTGGTGCTTTGGCTCAAGGTCAGACTTTAAGTGGCACAGGCATTACAGCGGGAACAAAGATAACGCAGTTTTTGACGGGTGCTGGTGGCAACATCAATGAGGAAGGCACTTACCAAGTCAACATCAATCAGACTGTTGCATCAACAACCATCACCGCTTATTACCAAAAGCCTTTAAACCTTGATTCAGCTTTTGTTAGGGTAAATACCACATCTAATAATCAGCCAATTACGGGTGGCGGTTTAGATTACCCAATGTCAGTTTTGGCATTGCAAGATTACGAAATGATTGGACTGAAAACGCTAAATGGCCCGTGGCCTAAAGCGGTTTACTTCAATGCTGGCGCAGACTCAGGCAACTTGTTTATTTGGCCCAGCCCATCACAGGGTGAACTGCACTTGTTTGCCAACACTTTGTTTAGCCGTTATGACTCAATGTATGAGGACATAGCGCTTCCACAAGGCTACGCAATGTGCCTTAGATGGTGTTTGGCAGAGCGTTTGATGCCTATGTACGGCAAAGCATCACCAACGCAAATAACGATGATTCAGACCTTTGCAGGGCAAGCTAAAGCTACTATTAAACGCACCAACATGGCCCCGCTTGCTGTGGCACGTTACCCCGATTCTTTGTTAACGGGTAAAGCCAAAGATGCGGGTTTTATTCTTACTGGCGGCTTTATTTAAGGGGCTACCATGCCAGATTTTGCTTTTGTTGGCGCATCGTATGAAGCACCAAGCATTTATCAAGATGCTCAAGAGTGCATTAATTTTTTTCCAGAAGTTGATCCTGTAAAGCAACAGGGTGAGCGCGGGGTGATTGCGCTTTATCCAACACCGGGTCTGACGTTAAAAACACTTCTGCTTAATTTGGAAGAAGTGCGTGGACTTCATGCTGTTTCTGGTGGTGAGCAACTTATTGCTGTGTGTGGGTCTTATGTCTATGCGCTTACAGCTAATTTTGTTCCCGCAGTTATTGGACAACTTAATTCCAGTACAGGAATAGTGCGGATTACAGACAACGGCATCAATGTTTATATTGTGGACGGGGCTTATCGTTACACATGGTATATATCAAGCCCTGCGTCTGCCGTGTTTACGGGTTCTACAAGCGGCACAACATTAACTGTTGCAAGCGTTTCTAGTGGCACGATTGCTATTGGTCAATCTTTATATGGTATTGGCGTATTGTCTCAAACCGTCATTACTGCGCTTGGCACAGGAACTGGCGGGATTGGTACATACACAATTAACAGAAGTCAAACTGTTGCAAATTCAGTAATGAATTCTGCGACTGTGGGTGCGGTGGTAACTGCCACTATTGCAACTACAGTTCTAACTGTTACCGCGGTTGCTTCAGGCGTTTTGCACGTTGGCATGACTATTAGTGGCGTTGGCGTTACGCTTGGCACAATTATTACGGCTTTAGGAACGGGGACGGGTGGTGTTGGAACTTATACGTTAAGTGTTGCAAGTACCGTAGCTATTGGCGTAACTATGTATGGAATAAACTTTTCTGTTTTACCATCTACTGACGGTGCGTTTAGCGGTGCAAACACGGTGGACATTATTGACAACTACTTTGTCTATAACAACCCAACAACTCAGCAATTTGGCGCTAGTGACCTTTTGTCGCCTATTTCACCCAATACCAGCTTTTCATTAAAAGATGGCGCACCGGATGATTTGGTGGCTTTGATTGTGGATCACCGAGAAATTTATTTGATGGGTGAAATTTCGTCTGAGGTGTGGACTGATGTAGGCGCTGTGCCATTTCCGTTTCAAAGGATACCCGGCACATCTACCCAACACGGCATTGCCGCACCATTTTCAATTTCGAGGCTTGGTAACTCATTTGCTTATGTTTCACGAAACAATCGTGGTCAATCCCAGATTATGCAAATGCAGGGATATGTTCCACAGCGCATTTCTACCCATGCCGTTGAAAACACTTTAGTCAATAAATACGTTAGCGATGCTATTTCTTGGACTTACCAACTTGAGGGGCATGAGGTTTTTGTTGTCACTTTCCCAACTTTGGAATTGACATGGGCTTATGACGCAACTACAGCGTTATGGCATAAATGGCTTTACACGGCTAACGACAACACTTATCAACGTCACCGCGGTAATTGCTGTGCTGTTTTTCAAGGATTGGTTATTGTTGGCGATTACGAAAATGGTAAGTTATATGAGTTGGATAAAACTAATTACACAGACGATGGGCAAAATATCCGCAGATTGCGGAGAGCGCCACACTTGGTAACTGAGTTTCAGCGTCAGTATTTTGATGAATTGCAGATTCAATTTCAGCCGGGCGTGGGAACTACTGGCACTTCTGGCGTTTTACAAGTTACAAATGAAAACACCATTTATTTGGGTGATACATATACAATTACCGCAAGTGCTACTTTGACAATTGAGCCTGAAAAAACTTACGTTTTGGCGACTCAAGCCCCTGTAATATCTACAACCACAAACAACCCTCAAGCAATGCTTAGATGGTCAAATGACGGTGGTTCTACTTGGTCAAATGAGCATTGGACAGGCGTTGGTCAACTTGGCAAATATAAAAATCGTGCTATTTGGCGCAGATTGGGGACAGCCCGTGACAGAATTTTTGAAGTTTCTGTAACTGATCCTGTGAACTTTGTCATTATTTCGGCAAATCTTAAAGTACAAGGGGCAGAAAACTAATGGCTACGTCTGGACTTTCAACCACACAGCAGATAAATCCTTATCCACAATCAGTTTTTTTGGATGGGGCGACTAACCGCCCTACGCGGTCATGGCAACAGTTTTTTCTTAACTTGTTGAATTTTAGTTCTGCTACGACTGCAACGGCCGGGTCTGCAACGCTACCCGCTAACCCTGTTGGGTTTATAAATATCACGGTAAATGGTCAGGCGTTTAAAGTGCCTTACTACAATGTTTGAGAAAGCCTAAATTATGGACAACCTAATAAATTCACTTGTTGGCAATTTTGTCGCTAACGCTGGTAATGCGGATATGACCAAAGTTACTGATTACCAAGGCAAGACTTATGACCGTGATGCGCTTTTGGCTTTGTCAAAACAGGTGGCGGGTTCAATTGACGCAAATGCTATAAAAGGCGGTGTGTTTAGCACTAAAGGTGAAAGTGTTGGTTTTAACTACGATGAAGCTACAAGGCTACTAGGCCATCCCCCGTCAGCGGCTGAACAAGTTATTTTGGATATGTCGCGCCATCTTTTAAATGAAGGCGTAACAGATTTAAACCAAGCTGATGCGTCAACTACAAACAGGCGTTTTGGTTCTACTTACACGGGCGGTGGTGGCACAATTTATGAACTTAAAAAGGATGCCGATGGCAAGCCTGTTATTTCATCGTGGAGTAGAGACACAAGCGACAAAAAAGCCATCATAGGTGGTTTAGCGCTTGCGGCATTAGCATTTGGCATTCCCGGAGTGACAGAAGGATTGCTTAGTAGCGCACCCGCTGGCTCAACATTGGCAACCGTTGGCGCAGAAGCGATTGGAACTGGTGCTTTAACAGCCGCAGAAACAACCGCTTTAGCTAGTGGTAGCACAGGACTTACCGCTGGTAGCAGTCTTAGTGGATTAACAGGCGGTAGCAGTCTTAGCGGTGTAACTGGAACTTTAGGCGCTACAAATGCGGCTCTTGGTAATGCGGCTCTTGGTACAACATTGGCGGGTGCTTCTACGCTTCCTCTTGGCACAACATTGGGCGCTTTAGGGGCGGCTGGTGCGGGTAGTTCATTATTAGGTGGTGCGGCCGCTGGTTCTGCTTTAGGAACTACTTTAGGTCAAGGTTTAGCCTTGAATGCTCTTGGTACTGGTCTTGGTGCTATTGCAAATCAAGCGGGTATAAGCAACGCAAGAGATGCAATTGTTCAAGGCGGTGCAACAGCAAACACCCAACTTAATAACGCTTACACAAATGCTCAAAACTTAAACACGGCTAACACCACAGCTTTAGGTAACAACTATCAAAACCTAAACAATAATTTAAACAGAACATTAAATTCTCAATATGATATTTACGACAGAACAAATCAAAGTCTGTATAACAACTATTCAAATTTAGGTACTAATTTAACTAACACGTTAAGTGGTCAAGTTGGTCAGTACAACACAGCTAATCAAGGCATCAAAGCAAATGCCGCAACACAATTAGGTTTGTTGGGTAGCACTTATCAAGGTCAAAAAGATCAAGCCGCGGCTAATGCAAATGCTTTAAATGCCAACTACGGTAATGCCCGTGGTGACTTATATGATATTTACAACCAACAAGTTGGCATTCAGCAACCTTATCAAAATGTTGGTCAAGCTGGTTCTGAAGGTTTAATTAATAACCAAGACTATTTGACCCGCCAGTTCAATGCAAATGATTTAAATTCTAATTTAGCGCCTAACTACGCATTTCAATTGCAACAAGGTCAAATGGCTAACCAACGCCTTGGCAACATGGGTGGTGGTGCAATAGGTGGAAACGTGGCAAGGGGTTTGCAAGACTACACGCAAAACTATGCTTCAGGCGCTTATCAAAATGCGTTTAACAACTTTAATACGCAACGCCAAAACATCTATTCCACATTGGCTGGCATGGCTAACATTGGCACAACGTCAGGCGGTCAATTGGCAAGCCTTGGCAATACTTTAGGCGGCAATTTAGGTTCTTTGTCTAATACTCTTGGTGGCAACCTTACAAGCAATACAGGCAATTTGATAAATGCTGGTACTGCTTACGGCTCTAACACCGCTGGCGTGACAAACAACTTGAACAATGTGTTGTCATCTAACCTTGGTCAATTGCAAGGCGCTTATAACCAATATGGTAGCAATTTGACAGGCGCTTCCAATACTTATGGCGGCAACATAGCAAACAATGCTAACCAATTGCAGGGCGCTTACAACCAGTATGGAAGCAACTTAACAGGCGCTTCTAATACTTATGGTGGAAACCTTACGACTGCGGCTGGTCAAGGCATCAATGCCGCAAACGTATATGGTTTGAATTCTGCTAATCTTGCAACAGGCATAGCGGGTGCATTGGCTGGCAATGCTTCAGCAAGTGGCGCAAACAATGCAACGGCTTTAAGCAACCTTGGCAATACTGCTTTGCTTGGTTCTATGATCAGAGCGACATAAGGATAAATCATGGCTGACTTTCAAATGAACGTAAATTACGCCAAACCCCAAGTAACAAGCCTTGGGGATATGGTAAACATGGCTAGTGGTATTCAAAACTACCAACAAGCGCAACAATTAAATCCTTTGGCTTTGGAAAAAGCACAGATTGAAAACCAAGTTTTAAAGCAAAAAAATGATGAGCGTTTAAGACTTCAGGAATTTACTAACAACCCTTTAAACTGGCAGACTAATGGCCGCATTGACATGGACAAGATCAATGCTGTCATTCCTAAAATTGCACCGTTGACAGGCGCTGATGTGATCAGTTCATTAAGTGGATTAAGCAAAAGCCAAACTGATGCAACAACAGCAAAAAATTCAATGACACAAGGTATGCGGCAAATTGTTGCTGGCCGTTTAGGAATCTTAGGACGTATGGGCATTGATGATCCACAAACAATTGTGGGCGAATTAGACCGTCTTAAAAATGAAAACCCTGATAGCCGTGAAGTGCATGATTTAATTGAGGCTTACAAATACCCATTAAGCAAAGCGCAACGTGGGCCTAATGTTTTAAAAGACTTGATTGCACAAGAGCAATCTTTATTGTCGCCAGCGCAAAAAGAAACTGCATTAACACCAAGCATTAGCACAACTGCACAAGGTCAAACAATACTTACTCAGCCAAGCGTGGCGGGTTCTAAGCCTACAGCTACTGTTGGTGTTGCGGCTGGTCTGCAAAACACGCCACAGCAAGATGGTGGCACTATGGGTCAAAACCCTGTTGTTGGCAATTTGCCATTGCCTTACCCTATTAGAAAAGCCTCACAGCCTTACGCGCCAGAGCCTACAGAGGCCGCAGACCAAATAGCGGGTCAAGGCTACCGCAACCGTTTAATAGAGGCTCAAGGCGGTTTGCCACAAAGCCGAAGGAATGTTGAGGAAGTAATTAAACAAGCCACAGGCATTGGTGAAGATTTAATGTTTCCCGGAGGCGGTGTTTTTGGTCGGTTAGAACAAAGAGTGCTTTCGGCTATGAAAAGCGATCAGTACGATATGCTTGCCAAAGACTTGGCTAACATGGCTTTGTCAAATACAAAGGCTATGGGTGGCGTTGGCAACACCGTAGCTGGTTTGGATATGCAAGCCGTGGCAAACGGCACAGTCAAAGTTCCAACAAGTGTATTGATCAACATTGCCCGTAGGGTTCAAGCTGATCAGACCAACATTGATATGCAAGCCAATGGCGCACAAAAGTTTGCACAACAGTATGGCGATAACAACATTAAGGCTTATCAGCAATTGTGGAATGCCAACGCTGACACTAAAGTTTTTGAAGTTATGAACATTTATAAGGACATAACTGATCCAACTAAACGTAAGTTTGAAATTGAAAAACTGTTAGGAAGTGACCCCGCAAAGCGTCAAGAGTTTTTTAATAAGTATCAGAACATTAAGAAATTGTCTGAAACTGGAGGCTTGTGATGGATGAACTTGGCGCACTCATTTTAGGCAAAGCGCCTGAATCTGGCTCAAATGCCCCTGTAAAAAAATCAACTACAGTCTCAAAAACGCAGTTTGAACGTGATCAAGAAGCATTGACAATTCTTCAAGGCGAACTTACAAACGTCCAAAATCAGTTAAACAAAACAAATGATCCTCAACAAAAAAGACGGTTGCAAGGTGATGCAGAATCTTTGCTGAAAGAAATTTCACGAAAGTCTAAAACACCACTAGCGCCACAACAAACACAACAAGCCCCACAAGATGACTTAGGGGCAATGATTCTTGGCAAGCAAACCCAGCCAAGCCAGCCAGTTCAACCAGTTCAACCAGTTCAACAAACTCAACCAAGCACATTAAGTGGTGAGGTTAAACCGCTTGCCGGGCCAAAACTTGAAGGAACGTCATTAGGCCGCATGGCGGGTAATTTTTTAGGTCAAGTGCAAGAAACCAAACGTAATTTTGGTGAACGGGTAGCGGGTGCGGTTGACACTTTGTATGGGGTTGTTCCCGCTGTTTACGGTGCTGGCGTTCAGGCTTTAGCTAGGACAGCAAACACCCCACAAGAGGCAGAACGTATTGGTCAACAAGCCGCGGCTACTATTGACAAACCAATGGGCAAAGCCTTTGGCATAACAGGCAAACAAACATACCAGCAACCTTTAGGCGGTGTTACAGAACCAATTGCCAAAGAAGTGAACAAAATGTTCAATCAATTGGGCATGACTCCAGAGCAAATTTCAGAGAAAACAGGAATACCCGCACAAGACATTAGAAACATGGTTGTGATTGGTTCTGTTGCTTTGCCTCAAGCCGTAAAAGAAACAATACCCGCTGTTAAACAAGTAGGTCAAACGGTGGCCGCGCCATTTCGTGAAGCGGCATCAGAGTTACAAGTTCAACGCCCAAGCACAGCCGCGGCTGATCTACAGGCTCAATTTAATGCAAAACAAGCCCCGCCTCCGGGTAGTGTTGGTGCGGCTGGTGTGCAAAACAATCCATTCTCAGGAAAGTTTACAGGCGAGGAATACGGTGGAAGCGAAACATTCCCACAATTGAAATTGGCAAAAATTCCAAAAGATGTGCCTGTTTCTGAACAACAATTGCGTTCACAACTGTTTCAAGAAGTATTGCCTGACGTTAAGCCAAGAATGGGCGTTGTTACGGGTAACGACAATCTGTTGCGGAATGAACACGCCTTGGCTGGTATGGCAGAGCCATCACCACTTGGCTTGCGAATGAAAGAACAAATTGCCAATGAACAAATTGGTTTGTCTAAGTTTGCTGAAGATCGAGTAAATGCCACAGGCGCATCAAAAAGTTTGATCAATGACGAACAACGTGGTCAACGCATCAATGACGTTATGTATGGTGCTTCCCCTGATGACATTTCAGCATCAAGCATCACGGGTTATTTTAATCAATCTAAAAAGCAAATTTACAATTCTGCTTACGAAAAAGTTGGCAACAACAAAATCAATACAACACACGCTGATGAGTTGTTTGTTGACCCGCAAGTCAAGTCAACATTTAAAGCCGCAGGAACTACCAATGTTCTTGAGGGCGCTAAAGAATTGATTGATTTGGCAAAAACAACAGGGTTTAAATTGCCTGATGGAACTATGGCCCCGCCCGGCTCTGTGGCCGCTTTTGATCATGTTCGCAAAACATTAAACAGCCCTAAAATTTGGTCAAGAGAAAAAGCCAGTTCTATTCGTGAAATTAACCAAGCGATTGATAGAGACATTGCCGCTGTTGCTGACCCTGCACTTTATAAACTTGGCGACAACATTCACAAATTAGAAAAATCTATTTTTGAATCCAAAGGCATCAAAACTTTGTTTGGTGAAGTTGATCAAAACGGTGTGCTTACATCAACAACGCCATTAGAGAAAATTCCATCTAAGCTAAAC
>Ga0181348_1000994_pt1 | contig 12443 bp, 6 predicted proteins | sample Su13VDMM110DN_FD_130092 | JGI IMG/M metagenome (GOLD analysis project Ga0181348, IMG submission 130092) | Freshwater viral communities from Lake Michigan, USA - Su13.VD.MM110.D.N | ecosystem: Environmental > Aquatic > Freshwater > Lake | place: USA: Michigan | collected 2013-07-16
AGAGGATATGCGCAACGCGCAGATGCAGGAAGGCGCTAAGCAGCCGTCCGTAGCGCAGCAGGTATTTGCCCCCCCAGCCCCGCCTGCTCCGCCTCCCAGTGCTCCTCCGATGGGTGGTATGGGTCCGCCTCCCGGTGCTCCTCCGATGGGTGCTCCGCCTATGGGCGGTATGCCGCCTGCGCCTCCGATGGGTGCTCCGCCTATGGGTGCTCCTCCGATGGGCATGGCTGATGGCGGCTTGGCTGCGCTCCCCGTTCCGGATAACATGTTCGGTGAGCCCATGGACGGCGAGTATGCCGGCGGCGGCATCGTGGCTTTTGCTACGGGGGATGAGGTAGACTACAACGACATCCTCCAAAAGCAAATGGCCTACTTCAACGACCCAGAGAAGCTAAAAGCTGACTACTTCATGGGTGGCCAACCCAAGCGCGAAGCTGCTGAACGCCTCCGGCAGTTCTATGCAGGCGCGCTTTCCGAGGAAGGTATGAAGAAGCGCCGCGACGAGGATAAGTATTTTGCGCTCGCGCAGCTGGGTGCCACCATGGCGAGCACTCCGGGTAGCCTGCTACAGGCGTTCGGTGCGGGTGTTGGTAAAGCTCTTCCGGGTCTTCAAGAGTCGAGCAGGGAGCGCCGCGCCGAGCAGCGTGACGCCATTAAACAGCTGGCGCTTGATGAAGGTGCTACTAACGCTGAAGCACGTGATATTGGTAAGCTGGTCATGGATGGCCGCCTTAAGGCGACCGATATCGGCCAGACGATTGCCCAGATACGGTCTCGGGAAACCCTTGGCCGCGAAGACATTGAGTCGCGTGAACGTATTAGTAGGGATGATAACAGAGCGCGGATAACAGCTGCGAGAATGTCAGGCGCTGGCGAAAAAGCTCCGGGCCTCACGGAGAAGGCAGTCGCCGCTGCCTTCCAACGCAAACTGGCAAACAACTCACGTCTTCCGGTCGCAAAAACGGCAGCGGAGTTCAACGCTAAGCCCGGTAAATACCAGAAGTCGCGCGAAGCCCTACTGGACGAAGCGTTTGCAGAAGTTCAGACCCGTAGCGCTGCGGGCCGGTCGTTGACTGGGATGACAGCGGAGCAGATTCGCGCCGCTAATGTCGCTTCGGGTCGCGGCGGAGGTGGCGCGGAAGGTGTAACTAATCTAGGTGGTTGGAACGACTAATATTGGTGAGGTGCTGTAATGCCCGTTTATCAAATCATGGGGCGGAACGGTAAGCTCTACCAAATCGAAGGGCCGCCGGGAGTCACCAAAGACCAGATCAAGGCCAAGGTGCTTGCGCGCGCCCCAGAAGCGGGCCTACCGCCGCAAGATAGAAGTCCCATCGAGGACATCCCTGTCGTAGGTGGAGCGCTTAGCTCTATTGCCGACATCCCGCTGAGCGCAGTCCAAGGGTTGGCTGGCACCGGCAAAACTGTGTCTGACCTGTTCGGCGCAGATAACGCCGTCTCGGATGTCTTGGGTGGTATCGCTGAAGGCGCTGGACGTCTCAAGTCGACCGGCTCGAAGGAAGACGCCGCCATCAGCGCGGCTGAGCAGAAGAGCGCCGAAGACAAGGGCGTCTTGGAGCAGATAAAGGCCGCAGGCCGTGCTTTCGGGCGCGCTCCGCTGGAGACTACAGCCAGTGTCGTGGGGTCGGCTGTTCCGTTTATTGCCGCTAGCGTGGCTGGGGGTATTCCCGCAGCCGCTGCGCTTGGTGCTGCCTCTGGCGTCGGGATGATTAAGGGCGACATCTACGATGCCGTTCAAGCGGAGTTTACCAAGGCAGGGGCAAGGCCCGAGCAGGCGCAGGCTGCCGCTGAGAAAGCGCAGGAGTACAGCGGCGAGAACCTCGACCAACAGGCGCTGGGTGGAGTACTCGGCGCACTGGCTGCCGCTACTGGTTTTGGTCCCGCTATCGCGCGCCGGCTGGGTTCTCAAGCCGCTGCAAAGGCTGCCGCTCAAGCCGCTGCGCGGCAGGCTGCTGGTAAAGCCGCCCCCGGCCTTATCCGTAGGGGCGCAACCGGAGCCGTTACTGAAGCCGTCCCAGAAGCAGTACAGGCAGGCCAAGAACGCGCCGCCCAGAACATCGCTCTACAGCGCGAGGGTTTTGACGTTGACACCTCGAAGGGTGTGGCGGGTCAGGCTGCGTTCGAAGGTATCGCGTCACTCATTCCCGGTATAGCCGGTGGTGTGGTCTCTGCGCGCCCCGTGTCCGCTGCGCCTGCTACGGAAGAAGAAACGTCCGAGCTAGATATCCCCGTCACCACTGGTGTGGACCCCGAAGTCACGCTGGGTCGCCTGATGGGTGCCGCTGGAGAGAACGTCTCTCCCGGTGCTAGTGCGGCGGTGCAAGCACTTAACCGTCGCGTTTCCAATGATCTTTCGCTCAGCACATCTGAAAGCCTTGAAGCCAGCCGTGCGTTTATCACAGCTCGTGAAGACGACATCGCGTCGGGCAAATATCCAGAGGATATTGCGGGGCCGTATGCAAACGCTCTGGCGGAAGCTAAGCGTATGCTGGAGGAAGTTGTTCCGGCTACAACTCAGGCGAGGGCAGATGTCGAAGCGGCGCAAGAAGCGGGAGCAGGATTGGATGGAGGAGCAGGTCGACCTGACGTGGATGTCGCTGGAGCAGCTGGGCCAAGCGTTCCACCTGTTAGCGATGCCGCGCCCACCGGAGAAGATACCCAAACCGTTCCACAAGCTGAACCCATCGGAGTGGCTGGCGTTGGAGAGCCTGTTGGTGGTGCTACTGGAGCAGAAGCGGGAGCAGTCGATACACTGACGCCGAAAGGCGGTCTTCGTCTTGTCCACGGCTCAGCCAATCCGGACCTGACCATCGACGATATTACCGTGGAGCCGCGCGCTGGCACTAAGCAGGGTAAAGGGAAGACGCAGTTCGGCGGATTCTATGCCTCTAGCGAGGAAAGGCTTTCCGACGCCGAGGGTTACGCCGCTATGGGTAGCGGACCCGGCGCGGTCTTTAACGTCGACTTGTCCCCCGATGCGGTTGTCGTGCCCTACGCTGGCGACATCACTCGTATTTCTAAAGATACCATGGAGGAGCAGCGCGCCGCTGGGGCCGACGTGCTGGTTGGTAAGGACGTCCGGGGACGTACCGAATACGTTGTCATCAACAAGGGTGCCATCCAGAATTTTGCGCGCCGAGATGCTCAACCCGAAGCTGCGCCTGTTGATCTCCTAGCCCCGATCAAGGCCGCGCCTAATATGGTCGAGCGGAAGAAAGTCGCGCGCCCGCTGGTGAGTAACATCATCGACGAGCTGGTCGGTGATGTAGTCGTACCCGGCAAGGTGCTTACCAATATCACTACCGTGGTATCCCAAGAAGCAGCCAAACCTAACGCCCAGTTTGACCTCAAGGCCCGTGTGGGAGAGCTCCTGACCAAGAACGGTGTGGAAGTATCCGTCGCTGAAGCGCCTGCGTATACGTACGCAGACCTAACATCGGAAGCTGATTCGCTTGCAGCTACAAATCCTGAGCTCGCGCAGTTTGCTACGGATGCAAAGGCTGTCGCCGCTGCGGCTGAGCAAGGTATGTCGGTGCCGTCGCCCGTGGAATTGCGCCAGCGACTGTATGAATTTGCAAAGCGCGAAGCACCTGCATCTACTCCCGAAGTGGCGGTTGAGCCGGCCCCCGAGCCTACCCCTGAGCCTGCCCCTGAGCCTGCCCCTGAGCCTGCGCCTGTCGAGGCTGAGCCCCTCGCTGCGCCGCCTCCCGTTCCTCCTACTCCCCCACCCACTGATGCGGAGCCCAGCGCGGCTGCTCCCGAACCTACGCCTCCCCCCGTTCGTACCGAACTCAAGACGCCGAACAAGTGGCTCGTCAGACTGGCGGACCGCTTCGGCATGTCTGCCCCACTGGATGCGTTCGTCAAAGCTAACCTAGGGTACGAGTCGCTCCCAGAAGCGTTGGAAACCACTAGCAAGCTGGAGCTGTCTACCTCCCAGCGGGCAGGTAAAGAGCGTAATCTGCAACGTAGTTTCTTCGATCCTGTCGTAGACGCTGCTGCTAATCTGAAGGTCGACCTCGGTGACCTCGGCTTCTTTTTGTGGGCGCGCAGCGCGGCTGATCGCAACCGCGTGGTGGCGGAGCTTAACCCGCAAGAGTTCCCTGAAGGTGGTTCCGGTCTTACCACAGCGCGGGCCGCAGAAGGGCTTCAGCGCCTCAAGGACGAAGGTAAGCTGCCGGCGCTCAACCAGCTAGCGCGTAAGGTCGACGAGCTTGTCGACTTCAACCTAGAAGAGGATATCAAGGCGGGCTTGTTGTCGCGGGAGCAAGCGCAGCAGCTCCGCAAGGCGCAGCCGTTCTACGTACCTCTGAAGGGCTTCGCCAAAGACGGCGACATGCTCACGGCAGATGTAGATGAGGAAGCAGATGCTCCGGCTCGGCAAGCAGAAGCCATGCGCGCTATTCGGTCTGCGGCCCCCACGGGTAGTGTCCAAGAGTTCCGTAAGGCTTTCGGTCGCGGCTCGATGCCGTTCCACCCGCTGTTTAACCTGTTCCAAGACTCCGAAACGCGGGTCCGCCGCCGGCTGATGAACACGGCGCTTCAACCCACTCTACGCGCGTATATGCAGAACCCGTCGCTGTTCGATGGTATCCTGAACGTGTACACCGACGCCAATCCTAAGCGCATTAAGGTTGGGCGCGACATCCCCGGCGGTCGCTGGGAGCCTGTGTTCAGCATGGAGCAGGAGTACTACCGCAACCGTGACAAGTACATGGTGGTCAAGGAGAACGGCGTACCGCACTACATCGAGTTTGCTGAGACCGGCCCCGGCGTTGAGCTGAAGCGCATGTTTGCCAACATGAGGCAGGAAGACTTCAAGGGGCTGACGAAGGTCATGGCCAACGTCAATAACTTCATGAAGGGTATGTTGACCTACAAGAACCCGCTGTACCTGCTGACCGTGGCCCCGCTGCGCGATACTTCGGCTGCGATTGCAACCGCGCTGGCTAACCAGAATATCAAAACGAGCCCAGCGTATAAGAAGAACTTGGCCGCCAAGACGTTTTTCCAAGTCCTGAACCCGTCCACTGGTATGACGGTCGCCCGCTACGTCTTTGGTAAAGCTCCGATGACCGACGCCACGGGGCAGCTTCTGCAAGAGATGATTGACGCTGGTGGTACGCCGCTACAGTCGCGCTTCATGAACGAGCAGGCAAAGGTCAATGCAGCTTCGCGGGCCATCAAGACCATGCAGGGCGCTGAGAACCTCTCCCCCAAGGAGCGCGCTGCCAACCTGCTAGATGGCCTCAACCGCTGGGTTGATGGGCTGGCTGATATCATGGATATGAACGCCCGCTTTGCCACCTATCGCGCGGCCACGGAACTCGGCATCAAGCCGGAGCCGGCAGCGCGCCTTGCTCTGGACTCGTCACTTAACCTGACCCGCCGTGGTGAGATGGCGCGTAGTCTCGACCTCGTTCTGCCGTTCTTTGGTGCGGGCGTTGAAGCCAGCAGGAAGACTACGCGCATCCTGACCAACCCCAAGGCGCTCACCAAGGTGTTTGGCTCACTGATCGTGCTCGGTGTGATGGAGTCTCTTTGGAACGCTGGTCAGAGCGATGACAACGACGACGATGGTAAAGAGGACTACCTCGACCAAGACCTCGGCGCTGGCCTGCGCTTGAGCCGCCTCGTCATCTACCATGGCAGCGGTCCAGACGACTACATCAAGGTCCCGATTGATCCGATGTTGGGTTACTTCAAGTTCATCGGCAACATGATCGGGGACCTCATGGCAGGTACTACCTCGCCGGATGAAGCTACTAGCAGCGTAGTCACAAAGGGTATCCCCGGATTCATCCGTATGATGTCGCCACTGCGTGTGCCGGGGCTAGATGTCCAGTCGCTCACTACCGCAATTACTCCGCTTGTTGGTAAGCCGTTTGTGGAAAACATCTTCAACGAGAACTTCTTCGGCTCACCTATCTTTACTGAGGCGTATCCCGGTGGTGCTCCGCGCTCCGAGTTGGGGCGCGCCAGTACCGGTGACTTTTGGAAGGGTCTTGCTAAGGTCGTCAATGAAGCCACGGGTGGTTCGGAAGCGGTCAGCGGTAAAGTCGACTTCCAGCCAGAAGCGTACCGCCATATCATCGAGAGCTATTTTGGCGGCCCTTACCAGCTTGCCAAACAGATGGCCGGTCTGAAGGAAGCCGAGGGTATCGCGGATGTGCCGGGTATAAGGAGCTTTGTGGGTTCCGGCTCGGAATACGCACCCCAAAGCAAGTACTTTGAAAACACTGCTACTGTGCGCCAGATCATGGGTCGGTTGAGCAAACTGACGCCAGAGCAGCAAGCGCGGCAGGGTGAGAAGTATTTTGAAGATACCGATCCGCGCGTCATGGATGCGTTCAAGGCGGTGGAAGCCAATCTCGACCGGATCAACAAGGAACAGAAGGCAAGCTTGGCTATGGCCGCGACGGACGAGGATAAGCAGCTCGTCCTAGACTACTACCGGGACCAGAAGAACCAGTACTACAGCGCTTTCAACTACACGTACAACACCGCCAAGCGGGGCGAATAAAAAATCCCGCCGGCGAGGTCGGGGAGGGAGACCTACAGCCGGCGGGAGGGGGTGCAACACGGAAGGAGCAAACTTCCAGCTCCGCTATTATCTCAGAGTCTCCAGAGACGCAATCCCTTAATGGACTTATACGTCTCTCCTCGAACAAATACGGCCACCTCCAGACGCTGCGCCTCTTGGTAGACGTTGTCCTTGCCCGCTTGGGTATCCAAACAGGGTATGAAGACTGAGTGACCCTTCGCAAAGGTCACCCAGTCTATGTCGTAGAAGACACCCTCAATCTTCATCGGGCTTGGTGTATACCTCCAAGTCGAGCATATCCTCGTCCACCTTCAGGTACAGGCAGTGAACGGGGTCCACCGTAACATTGGTGCCCTTGGTCAGACGGTAGGTGTCGCTCTTCAAAAGGCGGCCCTTCTCCTTCAGCTTGCGCGTCGTCTCCGCGTAGCTGATCTGGAACCGCACACAATATTCCTTAAACTGCTTGACCGAGACGTACATCATCTTGGTGTTCGGCTCGATACGCACCAGCAGCTCACCCTTGGGTTCGCGCTTCGGCAGCGGCTTGGCCTTGCTGCGCGCATCGCCATCGTCGATGACCAAGATGTTCTGTATACTGCGATACAAGTAGTCACCCAGAACCTGCTCGACGTCATCCAGTGGGGCTTCGGTCTCTCCGCGCATAATCTCAAGCCGTTGGCAGACCCACAGATAGATGCGTTTCAGGTCCCAAGTAATCAGACCACACTCTTTGGCGTAGATGGCCCCGACAAGGTTGGCAGCGATGGTGGCAGACCAGAAGCGCTCACGGGGGAGCAGCTTCAACTCCCGGTCGATCTTGGCCTGTGTGCTCTCCAGTTTCGCCAGCACCTCTGGCAGCTTGGAGATGATGTGCCGCAGGAAGATAGGACCAGCGTGGCCGTAGTTCTCCATCAACACCATGTCGAACATCTGCTTGCCGTACTCGGTGCCGACAGACTCGACGAGACCGATGGGGTACTCGATCAGGCGCATCAACTCACCTTCTGGAGCGCGCTTCAACACAGACAGCTTTTCCGCGAACGATGCGTTGGCCGTGGACACAGTGATAGTTTGCCATGTGGTGTTGTTCTCGCGCAGCTCGTTGGTGCCCGACACCATGCGCTCTTTGCCCTTACCGTTAGACAGACCGTAGAGCAGCTCGGAGTATTCCTCCGGCGACATGTTGGTCAGTTCATCCATGGTTGCAGGCAGGTTGTTGAGAATACCCACCCAGAGCAGTCGCCCGTTAAGCGTGTCCTTCTGCGCCAGACGCAGGTTCTTGGGATGCCCGTAGACGCTGTTGACCAAGTTAAGCACGGTCGACTTACCCGTACCAGAGCGTGGGTTGTACAAGTTGATGACCGCACCAGTCTGGTTGAGGAACTTCAGAAGCGGAGCGCCGAAGGCACTCAGCGCTGCGAACGCATGGGGCTCCATACCCGGCACGTTAAACATCGCCGCTGCTTCTTTCCACTTATCCAGCGTACCCACCGGACCAATGAACTTGGCCAACTTCTGCGTGACCTTTGACGGCGGCGAGTAGACATGCCCCGTCGCGGTAATCTCTTGGTCGCCAATGACGAACCGGCTATTGTTCTCTACCCATCCAAATTGCTGTCTCATGATTTCTGCCTTATCCTTCTTTAGGCGCATATCCGCCGATGACATGATGTAGTCGTGTAGTATGTTGGCTTTCTTCCCCCGCAGGTAAGCACCCCCGTCCGCCATTATCTTGCGGAACTCGTCAAAGACCGAGACCTTCATCATGGGGAGCGTGAACTCCCGTATCCCGTCGTTGGGTAGGTGCAGGCGAATAAGCACGTGGTCTTTGTATCCCCCGTCAACGCGATCCGTGATGCGCTTCACCACATACAGGTCAAAGGGATAGACACAGATTGGGTCCGGTTGCTCTCCGGCTTCGTTCTTTTGTGGCATTACCCAGACACCGCCGCCTTCGCCACGGTAGTAGGGTGTGGGGTACTCAGGTATCTCGAACGTCCGGACCTCTCCTAGTATCTCCTCCACCTTGGTATTGTTGGCGGCCACCTTGGGGATTTTACCTAAGTCGCGCGGACCGAAGATTTTGCCGAAGTGCTTACACCCTTCGCAGCGGTCCGGGCTTGTGGCCTTGTACCGGGTGCAGCTAGTCGCCTTCCGGATGGTGGCTACCTTCCTGTCCACCTCTTCCGGGTCGTAGTCGGGGTGGCCTTCCGACATCAGGTGAACCGCCGTGGAGGCATCCTCGCACAACGCCGCCACCGACAGAGCGTAGAACCACTCGTTGTAGTCCACCGTCTCCCTATTGGTGTAGGCGTGAGCCAGTTGAGCGCAGCCATCACCGCTGGCGGTCCGCTTCATGATACGCTTGAAGCTGTAGCCCACCCCGTCCAGCATAGCCTGCTGCTGGGGCGGGGCCTTGAAGTTCGGGTCGAAGATGGACTTAGCTGGCGCAGGGGGTGTTACCCCTAGCAGCGCACAGAAGTCTTCGAAGTCGAGGGGGTCTCCAACATGCGCCACGGTAACAGAAGCCTGCCCGCCGCGCTTCAGGTTGAACGTGCCCGGTACGCGCAGGATGCGCGCCACCTCAAAGACCTTCTCGTCTACACGCAGCCCTTGGGTGCGGCAGACCTCGCGCAGCCGGGAAGCCACTGGCTCCCACTGGGCACGGCTAACTTCTTGGTTCAGCGCCCAGTAGACGTGCCAGCCATGGCCGGAGTCCACCAAGGTAGGACGGGGCAGACCTACGGTCGTGCAGAAGTCCCGCAGCGCTTGAAGCCCCTGCCCTTGGTCGTCGTAGTCCTTGTTCGGACCGCAGTCGATGTCTAGCCAGAAAGCCTTGAGAGCTTGTACGTTTTCCTGAGTCCTGCTGGTTGGCTCTACGTATTTTGCTACACCAAAATATACATCCCTGCCTCCACGTAAATAAGTCTCGATTGCTGCGTCCGCCTCTTCTCGGGTCGGTACGAGCGTCTGCCGTACATACCCGTCCTTGATACCGACAATGGCGATATGACCAGACGCGGGCTGGACGTGCTGTAGAAGGTCGAAGTCCATAGGGCGTCACTCACCGCTGCGGGGAAAACCCGCCAGTTCTGCTCTCTTTGCGTGTGTTAGTCGAGACTGGCTAAAAACTTCTCTACCGCTTCCCGATGGGACTCGGCAGGGTCGTACGCGCCTACGAACCAGTTATAGATCGTTTGGCGCGTCACCCCTAGGGTCCCGGCGACTTCCGCCACCGGGACACGGCGATTGATGCAAGCTTTGCCCAACCGCACTCCTAGACGGGACTGATCCCCTTTCCAGATAGCCTCGGCTACTTCGATACTGTAGCCGCGCATGGCTTACTCTCCCTCGTCCTCACCATCGTCCAGCCATGAAGCCATGGCCTGCTTCAGCTCGGGCTTGGCGGTAGTGGTGTCGGCCACGTTACGCTTAGGCGCAGGGCGCTTCACCGGGGCAGCAGGAGTTTCCTCCTCGTCCTCATCATCACCAAAGGGGTTACCAGCAGGTGCAGCGGGGACAGCCTTGGCTTCAATAACCTTCGGCTCGGCAGGAGCAGCGATAGCCTTAGTGGCACCACCTGCTTCCACCACGGACAGGCCCACGTAACGCTTGGTCTCCGGGTCTTCCTGTGCAGCGTCCACAAAGCCAGCTTCCACCTCGGTCAGCAGACGGACGGGAGTGAACTTCAACTTCATGGTGTCCGCGTCGAGGTCGTACATCACACGGGTGACGACAGTATCCACAGCTTCGCCGTTGGCCATCAGGAACTTCTTGTAGCTCTCGAACGGGTGGACGTTGTCGGTGCCCTTACCAAAGAGCGAAGCAGCCGGGATTTGCATCTGGTAGACTTCACCAGACGGGTCACCAACCACCAGCACAGCGATGCGGCGCAGGAAGCGGCAGGCGCGGCCCTTACCGTTCTCACCAGAGCCTTCGACGTTCTTGGGGCAAGCGGCGCAGGAGGAAGCAGGCTTACCAGCGGCCTTGGCATCCGGAGCCTTGCCGTCATTCGACCAGCAGTCAGGCAGCGTAGCCTGCGCGTTGGGGTCATACTTGGAGGCGTAGAACTGGCGCGACGGGTCAGCCAGCAGGTCAACGACGATGACGTCCAACTGGTGCGGGACTGCCTTGCCAATCTGCTCACCACCCACGATACGCTTGAAGGTGCCGTTGGTGTTCAGCGCGATGCGGCGCAGGCTGCCGCCGTTGCTACCCATCTTGTCCAGCAGCTTAGACTGGCGGCGGACGGTGGGCAGGTTGGACGGGTCTTGGAAAATAGTCAGGTTGCTCATGGTTATTCTCCCTTTTTGGTGGGTTTGCGGACTTGAATTACGAACTTGCGGTCGAGCTGAAGGCCCGCCGGCATCAGGTCTGGGTTCTCGTCCAGCACCTGCTGCATGTTCCCGTTATGGATACGCTTTTCGAGGATAAACGGGATGTTATTCTCGACCACGAAGTTGTACATAGACTCCCAGTCGTTAGTCCAGTAGCGGGTCTGAACGCGACGGGACACAGTCCCCATCGGGGTCTTAACGCTATCCAGATTGTGCGCGTTGCAGAACTCCAAGATAGCGGCGGAGATAACCTCAAGGCTTTTCTCCAGCTTCTCCATCTGCGACTCGAAATCTTCTTTACGCTTGGCGATGGCGTCACGCACCTTTCGGTACGCCTCCACCATCTCTTCGATACTCACTGAGTCCGACATGGTTTGCTCCTTCGGTTGCCGGGGTTGCTTATGTAGCAGCGGTCTTAGACCGTGTCAAGTATATTTCTATACAGGTCGATCAGCCGCTCGTGGTTTTCGATGTTGCCCTGAAGCATCTTGTACAGGCGGGACTCCACCTCGCTGCCCCGGATGTGCATAATCGTCATGGCGTTCTTCTGGCCGGGACGGTTGATGCGGGCGTTGGCTTGGAGGTAAGTCTCCACCGATGTTACAGGTGCGTACCAGATGATTGTGTCTGCTGCCGTAAGGGTAAGGCCGTGGCTGGCGGCCTGCGGCTGGATAACCAGCACCTTCGGGTCGGGGTCGTTCTGGAACTTGGTGACGATATCGCTGCGGCGGTTGACCGGCACCTTACCACTAATGATAGCGCAGCTGATGCCTTCCTTCTCCAGTCTGGCTACCAGTATGTTGATGGTGTGGGTGAAGGGTACGAAGACCAGCACCTTATTGGACGTCTCGTTGATAATCTCCAGCACCGCCGTGATACGGTTGGAGACGTCGAACTCCAGCACTTGCCCATCGTCCGTGTAGACCGCGCCTCCGCTGATCTGGAGTAGCTTGTTCACTCGTCCGGCGGCGTTGACGGCGCTGACCTCTTCACCCGCTGCCTCGATGAGTAGCTGGCTCTTGAGCTGGTTGTAGTACTTCTTCTGCTGGGGGGTCATCTCCACCTCCCGCTCGACGTGGACAACGTCTGGCAGGTCGAGGCAGTCCTTCTTCTCGAACCGTATCGCCGGCTGAAGCATCTCATGCACGACCTTGTTCGCGTGAGGCTTGGGTGCCCACTTGAACTTGCTGACCGACATCATCACGCTGTCGCGGAAAGGCCCAAAATATTTCGGGCACTTGGGTGTCTCCAAGAGCCGCGCCAGACCGTACGCGTCCAGCGGTGATTGTGCTGCTGGCGTACCCGTAAGCATCCAGATGCGGGGGCTAGTATTTTTCACGATCCTGTTCAGGATTTTCCAGCGGTTGGTCTGGGCGTTCTTGTATGCCGACGCCTCGTCCACGACGATGAGGTCGAACCCCCCAGCCATGATTGCGTCTAGCGCGGTTGCCACGCCATCGAAGTTGATGACGACAATATCTGCCCCGGCTTGAATAACCTTCTCGCGCTGCTTGGCGCTACCGTGTGCCACGCTACACGAC
>Ga0181348_1000995_pt1 | contig 12442 bp, 7 predicted proteins | sample Su13VDMM110DN_FD_130092 | JGI IMG/M metagenome (GOLD analysis project Ga0181348, IMG submission 130092) | Freshwater viral communities from Lake Michigan, USA - Su13.VD.MM110.D.N | ecosystem: Environmental > Aquatic > Freshwater > Lake | place: USA: Michigan | collected 2013-07-16
CCATTTCGTCTTGCATTTCGTCTTGCATTTCGTCTTGCATTTCGTCTTGCATTTCGTCTTGCATTTCGTCTTGCATTTCGTCTTGAGAGTCATCATCAAAATCTTCTTCCTCTTCATCACCATCAAAATCATTAAATGATTTAATACCTTGAGAATCTGATCCTTTAGTCTCGTCATCTTGAGACTCATCATCTTCGGTAAGTTCTAAAGAAAATTCTTCAACAGTTTCATCATCTTTCATAGCAGTAACTGTTACTAATTCCTCAGTTCCATCAATTACTATTTGATAACCTTTAATTTCTATTGTAGTTTTCATATTTTTTATTATTTTTTATTATATATTAAATTCACCAGTTCATTTTTATACATTTAAACTTTTATCACATTTTTTTATAAAAATTAAAAAACTATAACATATGAACGATTTTAGAAAATATGCGGTACAAAGTGTTGGAGGTACAAAACTCGATAATTACTTTAAAAAATTAAATAAGAAAAACATGACTACAAATTTGATAGAATCAAATGGTTTATCTGTTGACATCTTTGCTAAATTGTTAGAAGATAGAATTATTTTTTTATCCGATGAAATAGATTCGGATGTTTGTAATATTATTAAAGCTCAATTACTTTACTTAGAAGGTGAAAGTGATGATGATATTAAAATTTATATAGATAGCCCTGGTGGCTCCGTTTACTCTGGATTAGGATTATTAGATGTAATGGATTATGTATCGCCTGATATCGTTACAATCAATACTGGATTAGCTGCATCAATGGCCGCTGTAATATTATGTTCAGGAACTAAAGGTAAAAGAAGAGCTTTAAAAAGAAGCAGAACTATGATTCATCAACCACTTGGTTATGGAGGTTATGTTCAACAGGCCTCGGATATGGAAATTGAAGCAAGAGAAATTAATTCACTTAAAAGGGAATTATATGAAATAATTTCAGATAAAAGTGGTCAATTATATGATAGAGTTAGTAAAGATGGTGATAGAGATTATTGGATGACTGCTCAAGATGCCAAAAAATATGGAATGATTGATGAAATTGTAGTAAAAAGAAAATAATTTATAAAAATGAATAATATAAAAATTTTCTATCACATTCTTTTAGAAAATCATTGGTACTCAATTGTAAAAGAACAATTAAAAAAAATTCAAGACTCAGGTATATTAGATCATGTTTCTGAATTCTATATAACAATTTCATCTCCAGAAGAATTAAATCCGATTAAAAAAAATAAACAAATACAATTTTTTTATGATCATTTTATAAATTTTGTTTATGAAGAGGATATATTTTATGATAAAAAATTTGAAATTTTAGAATCTAAAAAAATGGAATTTGAGTATCCAACTTTAGAAAAAGCGGTTGAACTATCAAAATTAGATAATAATTTTGTTGGATTTTATTTACACACAAAGGGAGTATCATATCCAGATTATGAAAAAGATCATGTTAGAGATTCATTAAATGTAGGTTGTATAGATAACTGGAAAGAACATTTTATTAAAATAAAAGAAGGATATGACATGAGTGGTGTAAACTTTTTAAAAAAAAATCCAAACTATGCGATATATAAAGAATTTTATGCTGGTAATTTCTTCTTTTTTAATCCAAATTTTTTCTCAACCGTTGATTTCTCAATAATTGATAAGTCTAATAGATTTTATGCAGAGTCAATTTATGGTATATTTTATAAACCTAAATTTTTTAATTTAGGACAAAAGGGTAACAATAGTACATTTGTAAAGAATCCAAACTGGTTTTTACCAAATCAATAATTAAAAATAATATATAAAGAGATGAAAAAATTCTCTAAACTTATATTAGAATCTAAAAATGAGACTCGTGAAATGAGTCCACTTACAAATCCTGTTGATTGGGTTGAAATATTCAAACCTTTAATAGAACATATTGAAGATAATCTTCAATCAAAAGTACAAAGTCCTGGAAATGGTGTTTTTACAAGTGAAACAAAAGAACTTCTTGATCGATTTATTGATAAAGTAGAAGAAGATTATAAAGATTATTATCAATATGAAATACATGATGGTTCTCAAGAATCATTCTTACAAGGTTTTAATATAAATGTTGATTATAGAGATATAATAGATTGTATTCAACCATTACTAGATAGGACATCTGATGTAGAAGATTCTGGTAACTTTGACTTTGGTGCATTTGTTATTGATATAGTTAGTATTAAATATAATACAAATGAAGAAATAGTTGAGGATTTATTAGATGTTCATGGTAAGTTAAAAATGTTAAATGCGGACTTTACTATGAGAGTAACAAAATCTAAAGGAATGAGAGAAACAGAAACTGTATCACTAACAAAAACCACAAAAGATGTTGATGATTTATTGGATATAATGGAAGGTGAAAAGATATCTAATGTTATAATCTATGTTTATAATAGTAAAACGGTTCAAGCTGCAGATTTAGATTAATCTATTTTTTTTAGAATTTTCTTAATGATTTCCATTTTTTTCTCACCATCTTCACCTTTGAATTTATTCCAAACACCAAATGCTCCAAAAGCAAATGAATCAGCAAAATCTTCTCTTGGATTTCTTGATGTGTATTTTCTACAAAAGTCAGCATCTTCTTTATGGATCCAATTAGATAATTTATGACCAGCAATCTCTCGACCTTTTCTTTTTTCTTCATATCTAGCATATCCTTCAGGAACATTAGCTCTTCTATCTAATTTTTTCCAACCTGATATAGCTTTCCAATCTCTAGAATACGAAACTCTTTCAATATGGTCTACACAATGTCCTATTTCATGTACAATTACAAAAATATCATATGGAACATCATTAGTGCCATTTTCAAACTCTTTTTCGAATTTAAATATTGAAGGATTGAGAGTCATTTGTTTCTTTTTTGGTGAGTCATGCCATCTACCATGAACACCACCTAAATCTTTACAAATTATTTTATCAATTTTATTATTGATGAATTTTTTATCAAACATTTTAAAAGCCTTTCTGATAAGTTTAAGATGATAAATATCAAATTTATCATCAACTTCAACACCGTATTCTTTTTTAAAAAAATCTATTATTTCTAAAACTTTGGCAGTTGGTTCTTTAGATTCGAATATTTTGAATTTTTTTAGATATTTCATAATATTATATATTAAATGAAATATTATTTTTTATCAAGTATAACTAATTTAATTAGAAATTGGTAGTTTTTGAGCATATAGTCTTCTAATATAAATAACATATTATCTGCTATATTATCTACATTTTCATTAGTTGCTGATTGAATAGAAGAAAATGGACCTGATATAGGACCAACTGAACTACCATCTGGTAAACCAGACAATAAGCCGGTGGCCATGTATTCGTTGCCAGAATTCTCAACAGTAATTTTACCTGTAATTTTCTTACTAGCATCTGTTGTTGGATTTAATATACCAATTATATACTCCTGTGGTAAAATAATTGACTTAGATGAAATTGATGATTGATTATTAGAGCCACTAGATGGTCCTTTTTCAATTGAAAATTGAATATCTTTTTGAATATCTTTTTTCTCGTTATTTGATTTTTTATTCATAGATATAGAAATTGATAATTTATAAGAACCAAAAATATTATCATCTCCAATTTCTTTAAATTGGTTTGAATCAATTGTATAATTTGATTCTGTTGAATTTAAATCAAAAAGTACTGAACCATCTCCAATCGGAGTATTAATTAAAGCACTTCCTTCTACAAATTGCCATTCATTTGGTATAGATTGTGACTTTATAGAAAATTTAATAGAATTATTTGAAGATTTAATATCATCTATTGTTACCTTACCAGTCGCAAAAGCATCTGGAATATAAACATCAATTATTAAAGTACCATCATTAAAAACATCAATCACTCCAGACTTATTACTTTCAATAATTTCTTGTGATGTGCTTTGAGTTGCAGAATTTGTATTTACAGATTGACCAGTTTCGCTTTGAGTTGCAGAATTGTCTACTTGACTTTGAGTAGGACTTAATGTATTTGCTGATTTATCAGCATCAACATTTTTAATAGCTTCATCCCAATCATTTTTATTTGCTAAAGTATAGGTGAATTTATTATCATATTTTTCTCTATGCTTTTCACAATAGCCGAAGAATTCATTTAAACTCTCTTTATTTGAAAACACTTGAGATCCTTCTGACCAGTTACCTACATTTTTTCCACCTGGATAACCTAAATGAACTTTAATTCCATTATCAATTAAAAGATTTGGAGTTATTAATTCAGGTTTTGTAAAATTATGAGGATTAAATGTATCAAAATTATCAGTATCATTATCTCTAAAAATCAATTGAGTAGCACCAGGAATAGTTAAAAAGGCTTTTGCGCCTCTATATTCAGATAAATAATAAACATCAATATATTGGGAAGGAGCTAAAATAGGCAAACCATCCTTTAAATTAGGATCACCATTTATAGTTCCAGTTGTTTTAGCATATTCTTTCATAGTTATTTTTTTACCAGAAGAACCTATCCAAGGATTTAATTTACTAAGATTTTTTTCTTTTAACCAATTATCAGTTATTGTAAATTCAAGACCGGGTACTGTTGAAAACATATATTGTTTTAACTCCCATGCTCCATCTTCTTTTTTAAACATAACATACAATTTATCAACAAATTGGTCTGTGTACTTATCACCAATTGACTGGCATTGATTTCTAATAGCGACTATATTTAGTTTATATACGTCTTCATATAATTCATAATTTTTAATATTCATAAGTTCTATAATACCATCAATATCAGGATGTTGTTTAGGATTTGGTTTAGGATCGGGTTGTTTAGCAGTAGTAGATTGTGTTCCTGAAGTAGCATTTGTTTCTGGTTGCTCAAATGTAGTATCACTCGCTCCAGCAGTTGATGTATAAGGAATTGGTTCTTTTGAAGTAGTTTCATTTTCTTTAATAGTTGATACCCATGTGTCTCCTTTTTGTCCCTCGGATATTCTATCTAATTTGTCAACATTTTCATTATCAACTGCATAAACATTCTTAGATAAAAATTTAGGATCTTTTAATTGTTTATATAATTGTATACTACCAAGTAAAGCAGGAGTCGGTATAACAGGTGCTCCTAAATTTCCTAAGAATGGACCACCTTTACCACCCATTAAAATACCAACAAAATCATCAAACCAATTTAAAAAATTATCTCCTAAGATTATTCTTTGTGTCGAATTAGCGGTTCCTAAATTAATTTTACCAAAATTATCTTTAAGATTTACATCAATGCTAGTTTCTTTAATATTAATAATATTAAACTTATGGTCTAATTTAAGACCTTCGCCATCATTAACATATATTTGAGTTTTATGGTCAAATATTATTGTTTTCATAGAAAGATAATCAGCCTCGCCTAATCCTTCTAATTTCTTTTCTAAATTTGCATTATAGTGATCTGAAAAAATAAATTCAGGATTGTTAATATTTGCGTTTTCAAATACAACAGTGACAATTTTTCCATTATCAGGTAAAGTAAATTGGTCTCCTACTAAATCTTTCCAGGGATTAGCCCAAGGAATGTCAGCAAGTGGAGTATCATCGAATACATCAAGTACTCTAATCTTAACCCTACCCATTTTTTTAGGATCGTTGTTATCTTCAACAACTCCAACATATGTTTTGCCATTTTCTACATTCATGATGAATTATATATAAAAAAACGAGACTTGTGGTGAATAAAAATTAAAATAAAGGTGGTAATTTACCACCTAATTTACCTAATTTACCACCAGCGGCATCTCCTACAAAAGTTCTCAATGCGCCACGAACGTCATAAAAGAAATTACTAGAAGCCTGTAAACCACCACCCAATTGAGTTGGATCTCCAGGAAATCCAAGAGGAAGGTATACATTTGTAGGATCAGACATTTGACCAATACCGATAGTATTTCTAATTTTATCTATAGTATTATTCAACAATCTAAGTCTAATATTAATTTGAGATTTTAATTCTTTGTTTACAGCTCTATTCAAGTTTGTAGATAATTTTATAGCAGCTTTTTTAGTATTTTTTTTAAATTGGTCAAAGTTATCTTTTCTTTTTTCTTTTCTGGCTTCTTTTTTCTTTTCTTTATTATCATCATCCTCATCTCCAGTATTTTTAGAACCTGTAGATTCTGAACCTGCGGCATCTTTATTAGCATTATTTTTATCATTAATTACTTCTTGAACACCGGTATAGGAATAATTTTGAAAAACAATTGGAGATTTAACACCATTGTGTTTAAATGTATTTGAATTGGCTGAAAAAAACTTAGGAACAGAATTATCATTAATTGTACCAGCCTCGGCAGATCCCTGATTTTCTCTTGCGCCTTTATTTCCAATTTTCCAAATAGCACCATTATTATAACCAGCATATTTACCAAATCCTTGTTCATCTGGAATCCATCTTTCAAATTTACTACTAACGTATTTATAATCCATTATTACCGTAAATTGGTCAAACTCTTTAGGTGCTTGAGACATATCAATTTCTATATCATGAGCTGGTTGATCGAAATAAAACTGACACTCTCTTAAAGCGTAAATATGTCTACTAACATTTTCTTTTATTACTTCAAGATTGCCGGTATCTATAGCTTTTCTAACTCTATTTAAATTTCTAACTTCAGAAATAATAATATCACAATTAAATCTTAATAAATTATCTGGAACAATACTTTTACCATTTGGTTTAGACCAATATAATAATTTATATAAATGAGCCAAAGTGCCCATTGTTAATGAAACATCCTCATTAAATGTTAATTTAAGTATATCATTTCTATAATCTACTAAGTATTTCTTTTTGGCTGGTTGATTTGATTCTATTAATCCTTCTAATCCCGAAATCTTTTTTAGATAGTAAGACATATAAGCTTTTCTACCAGATTGAAATATGTTTGATTGTGACTCTTCTCCTAAATTTGGATATCCATTGGTCACAATAGATGTTTTTACTTGGTTATTTGAGTCACTATCTATTAAAACTCTACCTTTTGTCTTAAATAATTTCATAAATTGTTCTTTAAAATCAGCCATAACATATTTTCTAGAAGCTACCTCACTTATGCTATTAAATTGTTGTATAAAATCTTCAACTGAGCCATTTAATAGAGGTGAGCTAACAGCATCTATTATTAGATCAAATCCAAATAAAACAGGATCATTATTTTCATAAGGAGTTCCGCCTCTTCCATCCGTTCTACTCAAAACATTAAAAAGTCTTTGAGGTGTCGCTTCTTCATAACCATCAAAAGATTCTCTAGCATTTTTTTCGGATCTAATAGGTGTTTTATTGTCTATAACATGTAAACCGTGCTTAAAATAATCAGTGCTAGTATCATTAAAAAGTAAATAGTGGTCTCTTGTGGAATAAATACCATCCGGATCTGGTAAATCTTTAGCAAAATTAGGATATTTATTAGAAGCATTAAATCTATCAGAAGTTGATAATATATCTTTTTTCTGTTTATTTTTTTTACTACCATATAAATAATATCCAGATTCACCATTATAATCTGGATGAGCCTCTAAAAGAGCACCATACCAACTATCATTATCATTTGATCCTAATCCAGATACAACATAAGCACTATTTGGCGTAAATCCCGGTTTTTCTCTTTTTCCGTTTCTTCCGATAATACCAATTGGTGACACACCATCAGTTCTACTAATTCCGTTTACAGCATTAAGTAAACCTCCAATAGATCCTTTGACTTTATCAAACAGGCCCGGTTTATCATCATCAGATTCTGCATCTTTTTTCTTTTTGCTCATATACTATATATAATTTTTTATATTATATCTTATTTTTAAAGATTAGCCTCATATGTGGCCAAACAATCTTTAGCCAGTTGACTTCTTTCAGCAACCATTTTTTGATATGCAGCTTTGTCATTACCGTTAATAGCGCTTCCAACAGGACCAGGAACTTCAAAATTACAAACTACTAACTCAGCATATCCGGACACTGTTTTACTAACTTTACCACCAGATTTGTTAACAAAAAATCCATTCTTTATAAGTGTACCAGCATTACCTCCAGGGGTTCCACCTCTCATAATAGTGATGATTTTAGCATAAGCATTTTGAAACTCATATACTATGAACGAAGCTTCTGCCTCAAATAATTTAGGCACAGTCTTTAAATAAGTTTCTAATTTATCACCAGCTCCCCCATAAGCTCCATTGTAATCAGTACCATGTAAAGCAGGATTGGTATCAAAAAATCCATTTTTCAAAGCTGCTGTTTTTACTCCGTTTTTAGTTAGCCACTCACCAACATATTTTTCCATCTTATATCTTCTGCCATATGTCCATTGCGCTAATCCCACTCCTGAGAATTTCTTACCCTTTTTTGAATAATTTTTACCTTGGGCTTTTTCATTGTCCCATCTATCAGCGCCCATTCCACCAGGTCTAATATTAACACAACCATTTTCGACATTCCAATATTGGAATCCAGATTCGGCCTTAATATTACCACAAATACCGGCAGCTTCTTCTTTAGATAGTCCACCCTCCTTTATAAGAGTGTTCATTACTATAATTATTGATTCTTTAACTCCAATATCTTTGATAGGTACTCCGTCAGCACCAATCAGTGGTCCGTCACTTCCCGAGTCAATTATCGATTCATCTCCTGAACTACTTAAGTTTTTTTGATATTCAGCCTCATCGATTCCTCTTTCTTGTGCTAATTCAATAGCTACTTCGTCGGCTCCTACATATTCACCCTCAGTATATTCATCATCTAGCACATCATCAAATACATCCGGAGTATCTAATATATAGTTAACACCATCATTAGCAACAATAACAAACTCTAAAGGAGGAGTAACAGTACCACCAACCACAACAAAAATATCCGTTTTTTCGACATTAAATTTAAATTGAACCTCTCCAATAGCGGTAGGTGTTTCTACTTTTGTATTTACAAAATCTACTTTTAAATCTTCTGCCTTGACTGTGTTAAGAACTAGATTCCTCGGAAGAACAACAGATTTATAATTATCACCAGCTTGAACAAATGCTTTATATAAAAGTATATCTTCATAAAAACCTTTAAATTTATATCCGGTTACATCATTAGATCCAAAAATATCTTCTGGATCCGCAAATTTATCAGCAGAATCATACAGTTGACCCCTACCACCCTCTCCCGCATCATACAGAAAGTTCATAAAAAAAGTTGGATCTTTTTTTATGAACTTTTCACCTGATGCCGTGCCAATTGGTCGAGTTCCATTTTCTATAAAGTCACTAAGCAAACCAGTTTTGTATTGTGTTTTTAAATTTACCCATGATTCTGGCGGACGATCCTGTGAATTTTGTAAATCCAAATCCAAATCAATGCCGGTTATTTCTTTCACTTGGTCTGAAATTTTAACATTCTCAAAACCACTATGTAATATCTGACTAAATGCCGAATAACCAAAAACTATTGATGATCCATTATCATGATTTTCTTTAGTAATGCTATCATTTGGATCAAAATTTGAAACAGAAACGGAACCACCCTGCTTTTTTAACCAACCATTTAACCAACCACCACCTTCAATTATATTACCACCAAAAACATCTTCGCCGCCATTGCCCTGGCTTGGACTCTTTAAAGGACCACTTTGTGATAGCATACTACTCATAAAAACGTCAAAATAATATTGACCAGGAGAATATAAACTTGGATTTGTTATACCTGGTTTTTTTACGTTTTGATATCTTTCTAAAGTTTTATTTGAACGAATACCGCTTTTTATGGTCGAATACATTGTTTTAATTTTTTCATCCTTACTATTTTGTAAATCATTAAGCCAACCTTTATGATCATCCAGTCCAACGTATGGGACCTGCGTAGAATATTGCGGCACAATTATTAAATCAGATTCTATATCAGGAAACGTATGTTTAAATAAATCACCAATTGTAACCACCTTTGGATCATTGGGCCAAGGACCTTCCTTCGGTGTAGTTATTTTTATAGCATCGGCATAAACATTTTTATAATTTTGCTGAGAATCTAATAATGATTTAAGATGTGTATCAAAATCTTTATTAAAAGCATCAATAAATAACTTAATATTACCCGTAGGTCCTACTGCTTCTGTAATAGTACTGTGTGTTGACATTTTTTTAATTTAATTTTATCAGTTGGTTCATAACCCATTTTTATTTTAATTTTGTTGTAAAGGACATAAATTTATTTGGATCAATATAGTATTTATTTATTATCTCTTGTTTCAATCTATCAATCATTTGACTCACAAACGTAGCCTCCGGAAGAGTTGCTAATTTTTCACTTTGTAATGGACCAATAGTAGAATTCCAAGTAGATAAATCAAGTATAAGATCGATTAGTTCACCATTTGGTCCTGTTGCTCCGGCTGGGTTCGGAACTAGACCCCCGTTGAATGCATTTTCTCCAACTTTAGCCGGAGGTAAACCTAATAGAGTACCTTCAGCTTGTTTAAATGGACCTGTTTTTTTGATTTTAATAGTTCCGGTAATTTTAGATAATTTTTCAATTTGTGTTGCATCATAATTTTGATCTCCAGGTTTCAGAGTGTATGCAACTTCGATTATATATTCAGGTTCGCTTGGAGGAGCCAGGAAAGGTGTTTCTGATGATACTGATGCACTAGACCCCACAACTTCGTTTGTTAATTGTAGTGGTGCACCGGGAACAGAGGCAAATTGACCAAGACCTGCTAAAGACGGATTCGATCCAATTATTGAATCCGTTAATGTACCAGTAACTTCAATACCATTTTCAAGAAGACTAGTGACTTTAAGATTATATGTTTTACCATTTTTATCTTGAACTAAATATGATGTACCTACACTATAAACACTATTTGGTACTGGTGTTGAAGGAGTCAATCCAACTGGATTCTCATTACTTTCTTTAACCTCAGGGTTTTTCTTTTGTGGAGGACTATTTTGAACTTCTTCAATATTTTTACCAAGTTCTTTCTTAATTAATCTTAACTTTTGAGACATTTTTTTACCATTCCAAATATACTCTATATCAGCAATTATATAATATCCTGAATATCTAAAATCTCTAATATTTGGATTGGCTACACTTGCTGCAGGACTAAATAAATCAACATTAATTTTCATAAATTTATATAAATTCCAATTAGCATTTGGTAAAATAACATTAACTAATGCTATTTTATTTAAATTATTAAGATTTATTCTATTCTGAGTGACAGCATAATTGTAATTTTTATGAACATTATCCGTGTCTATTTTACCAAGAAATTTATGTTTAATATTTTCATTTTGATATTTATCATCAAATTGGTCTCCTTTTAATATATGACTTTTTTCTCCATCAGAAGTTGTTGAATCTACCTTAAATACTAAAAATTGTTTTTTTAATCTATCATATGTTTTTGTAATAGTTGCATATCCATTTTGTAAAGATTTTTTAGTGGATTCATTGACTGCGGTATAAGATTGTATAAAATTAGAACTTGAGTTTGCACTTTCTTCATTTGAAAGTCTAAGAGGAACTAATCTGTTAATATCATCAGAGTGGCTTTGTTCAGACATTGCTGATGTATTTAAACCTAAATCATTATCAGCATCTCTATTCATTTCTTTTTCAACATCAACATAATTAAAACAATAATAATAATCAATATAACCAACCATATATGACTCATCATCTATATAAGATCTAGATATAATTTCATCTATAAACTCATAAGGTTTTTTATTAGTATTTCTCCAGGGCATTTTATCATCTGTATCTTTAATATTTGAATTAAAACCCAGTTCTAATTCTTTACAAATTCTTCTCAATGCGCTAAATGATGTTTCTAAATATGTATTATTATTCTGAACATATAAATTAGGTATATTAGCAGAACCAGTGATAGTATATGATTGACTTGGTTTTTGTGGACCCTGTAAGATTCCTTTTACCTTAAATATCATATGAATAGATTTCAAGTTTGCTGTTGTTGCATTTAAAAATAAATCAATAGTGGCATTGTCCGCGACCAGAACATCGTTGGATTTTATTATCTCTTTAGTATCTTCAAATGTGAATTGAACCATTGGTATTAAACCATCATGGTATAGTCTCAGATTAGTTAAACTTCTATCTTCAATAGCAAAAGCTTTATACCAGATTAATGGCGTATAACCCATTCCTTGTGTAAAATTACTTTGGTCGTTTGAGGTTTTGTCTTTATCCATTTTAATTGGAGGAACTACAATAGTTGGTTTATCTATTTGAGTTATAATTGCTCTATTACCATCTAATGGTTTTTTTTCAGGTTCTTTATCTTTATTTTCGTCTTGTGCTATAAATTCTTCTTCTTTACTTACTTTTACCTTCATTTCATCCGGCGCAACTTGATCAGAATTAGACTTTAGCGAGAAAGCATAATC
>Ga0181348_1000996_pt1 | contig 12437 bp, 8 predicted proteins | sample Su13VDMM110DN_FD_130092 | JGI IMG/M metagenome (GOLD analysis project Ga0181348, IMG submission 130092) | Freshwater viral communities from Lake Michigan, USA - Su13.VD.MM110.D.N | ecosystem: Environmental > Aquatic > Freshwater > Lake | place: USA: Michigan | collected 2013-07-16
AAAATTTTTAAAACAAATTCGTTCAATTATCCGTGAAGAAATTGAATATGCACTTGACAAGAAACTTAACGAGAATCGTCGTAAAGATGATCGAGAAGTTTTATCACATGGTATGAATCTTGTAAAAGAGGTACAACAGGTACCAAAGAAAAAACTACAAACACCAAAAACTGCAAATACAAGTATTCAGTCTCTATTAGAAGAAACACGACGTTCTATGGAAAATAGTATGCGATACGATTCTGATGAAACTACAGAATATAAATTTTCTACAAATGATTTGAACGCATTTTCTCAACCACATGGTGCAATTCCATCTGGTATAAATTCTTCAGATATTGCACCGGAAGTTGCACAAGCTTTAACTCGTGATTATTCGGCGCTAATGGCTAAAATAAACGAAAAAACAGGGAGATAATTAGTGAGCTTCAGAAGAAAAACAATAATACGACCAACTGAACAGGCAGTTGATATGAGGTTTGCCAAACCTATTGGGGTAACTATACCATTTAATAATCCACATGGAATATTTACTCAAAGTTATACAAACCGTGTACAAGTTTTTTCTAATTTAAAAAATTTACTACTAACTGCCCGTGGTGAACGATATATGTTACCTGAATTTGGTACAAATATAAGACTTATATTGTTCGAGAACATCAGTAGTGAAGAAGAATTTGAAACACAACTAAAAAATGAGATTTCTGATGCAATTGGTACGTGGATGCCATATGTTATAATTCAAGAAATAGATGTTAATATAAATATGTCAGAGGATGGTAGAGTAGATAATTCATATCATGCCGTGGGAATAAAACTATTAGTATCTGTCACAAGTACAAACATATATTTACCTATTCAGATATTTATATCAGATACGGGTAATTTGACAATTGAAGAGGCAGTTTATAATGGCTGATTTAGTAAAAAAAGATATACGTTATTTATCAAGAGATTTTGGGTCTCTTAAACAAAATCTTATTGATTTTGCAAAAAATTATTTTCCAAACACATACCAGGATTTTAATGAAACATCTCCGGGTATGATGTTTTTGGAGATGGCGGCATACGTCGGTGATGTACTTTCGTATTATACAGATGTAACATTACAGGAATCCTTAATATTACAATCGTCAGAAAGACAGAACATATTAAATATTGCACAATCTCTTGGTTACAAACCCAAAAATAGCATAGCATCAAGTGTTAAATTAGATGTATTTCAAATTGTCCCGTCAAAAGCTGTAGGTGTAGAATTGGTTCCCGATTATGTATATGCATTTGCGATAGAACCGGGAATGATAATTGGTGCAGATGTCAATAATATAACAACGGAATTTAGAACCATAAATTATTTAGATTTTAAATTCAGTAGTTCTTTAGATCCAACAGAAGTTACACCATATGAAATAAATGACATCACAGGAGAAGTTGAATTTTGGCTATTACGGAAACAAACAAATGCAATTTCTGGTAAGATAGAAAGTCAAACGTTTACATTTACAGATCCAAAACCATATGATAAAGTAAATCTACAAACTGTACCAAATTTGATTGAGATACTTTATGGTATAGATTCTGACGGTAATAAATGGTATCATCTTCCCTATCTCGCACAAGATACTATCTTTGAACCAACACCAAACATATCAAGAAATGACAGACAATTAAGTTCCCATAGAACAGAAACACCGTATCTTTTAAAACTACGTAAAGTTTCAAGAAGATTTATAACAAGACAAACAGGTGATGATGTATTTGAGATACAATTTGGTGCCGGAGTTTCTGATTTGGATGATGAGCTCCTTATACCAAATCCCGATTTAGTTGGTAACTCTTTATCGGGTATTGAAACTTCAACTTCAACTGATATTGATCCATCAAATTTCTTGTATACAAAAACATACGGTTTGGCACCAAATAATACGGACATAACCATATATTACACATTGGGTGGTGGAATAAAAGACAATATACCAAGTGAAACTGTAACAAGAATAGTGACAAAAACACTTTTAATTGATGAAACAGGATTGGATACAGTAACATACAATCAATGTATTGGTAGTTTGGCCGTCACAAATCCAGAACCGGCAACTGGAGGAAAAACACAAGAAGATATAAATGAAATTCGTCAGAACGCTCTTGCTTATTTTGCTTCACAAAATCGTGCTGTAACAAAAGAAGATTACATTATTCGTGCATATAGTTTACCACAAAAATATGGTTCTATTGCAAAGGCATACATAACAAAAGATACTCAACTTACGAGTGATTCTGTATTTAATAGTGATAGAATACAAAATGATTTAGCATTAAACTTTTATGTGCTAGGATTTGACGGTAATGCTAAGTTAACTACTATAAATGATGCAACAAAAGAAAATTTAAAAACATACTTGAACTATCATCGTATGTTAACAGATGCTATAAATATTAAAGATGCCTATATTATAAATATAGGTGTAGAGTTTGATATTATAACAATGCCTGATCAAAATGGTAACCAAGTTATCCTTCGATGTATTGACAGATTAAAAGAATACTTTGATATAAAGAAATGGCAAATAAACCAACCAATTGTTATAAGTAATATTTTTACAGAATTAGACAAGGTAGACGGTGTTCAAACCGTGGTTGATGTAAAGATTACCAATTTACATGATGTAACTATTGGATATTCAAAACATGCATACGATATAACACAGGCAACAAAAGATGGGATAATATTCCCATCTCTCGACCCATCTGTTTTTGAAATAAAGTATTATGATAATGACATAATTGGTAGAGTGAGGGCTTTCGGATGATATATAGCATTTACTCCCAACTTGATTCAACGATATATGAAAAAACAGAATCGTTAAATACAGGAACTGATCAAATTCTTGAACTGTCTCATGTTACAGTTGGTACTTCTTCACGATATAATAGTCGTGTACTTTTAAAGTTTGATTTATCAGATATAGAAAGCAAAGTAAATACCGGTAAAATATCCTCAAATGCAAAATATTATTTGCAGTTGAGATCGGCCGAGGTGACTGAAATACCACAAGAATACACAGTATATGCATACCCAGTTAGTTCTTCATGGAGGAATGGAACTGGTAAATATTTTAATACACCTATTACAACGGATGGTGTTTCTTGGAAATATAATCTTTCAAAACTTAATGGAAGAGAATGGAATATACCCCCAACAGTAACTAGTTTTGAATGGGACTCGATAACAGACACGTGGGTAAATGCAAATTTAATATTTGGTTCTTTAACAGCCGAGGTTACATCTTCGTATTTTACAAACGAAGGTGGTGGCACTTGGTGGGATTTTGATAATGTGGAATGTACACAGTCATTTTCTTTTGAAACATCTGACCTCTATATGGATGTAACAAGTATTGTAAAAAAATGGATAACTGGTTCTGGTGCATTTGATAACGAGGGCTTTATTTTAAAGTTTGATAATGACATAGAATCATCATACGAAACATTAACAAGCCTAAAATTTTTTAGTACAGATAGTAATACAATATATGTCCCTAGACTTCATGTAGTTTGGAATGATTCCACATTCATTACAGGTAGTTTAACGGCGGTTGATGATGAACAACTTGTTTTGAATGTAAAATTAAAAAAATATTATTCTGAAAGTGAAAAAGCAAAAATAAAAATTTATGCTAATCAAAGATATCCACAAAAACAATACACCACACAATCTTATTACACCAAAAATTATTTCTTACCATCAGCATCCTACTATGAAATACGTGATGCCCATACGGATGAAATAATTTTACCATTCAATACTACAGGTTCCAAAATAAGTTGTGATGGTACTAGTAGTTATTTTAATCTTTGGATGGATTCGTTTCAACCTGAAAGATTTTATCGAGTGGTTATAAAAACAGAAACTAATGGTGGAGATAACGTTCAGATATTTGATAATAACTACTACTTCAAGGTTACAAGATGATTACTCTTGCGGAGTTTTTGTATTTAGATAACGTTCAGGAAACACAGGCTAGAACATTACTCGATACATATGCAAATGTAAAATTGGAATCACCATCTGATTTTAGAGATTTCTTTGCAAATGAAAGTATTGCCTTATTAAAAGACACCGTAGATACTAAAACAGAAAAAATATTATTACTTGAAAGATTTAAATCATTTCGTGGATCTGTTGATTACATAAATGTGCGTAAATTTTTAGAGGATCAAGTACGTCTAAATAAAAGACTGAAAGAAATTCAGGAAAAGGGTGGAACAGTTGAAAATGTGTCCAATGTATTGAATGGTATAACACAAGACCCGGTAGACCCATTCTTTAATTTTGTTATTAGAAAAATTCTTACAGGAAGTGAAAACGGAACTTTACCGTCAGAAGAACTACGAACTATACTTGATAAACTAATCAAAGAAAGTTCAAAAGAATACTATGATGAAACTTCAGATTTGGTCAGAGATTCAAATGACAGAATAGAGTCATTTAAAAATATCTTTAAAAATAAAGGAAGAATTCGTATACCAATATTGGATGAACGATTCCTCACATCGGATTTTAGATATATTGTGTCTACAAATTTTAAATCACTTCCCGATGCAGTCTCAGCCGAATCAAATGTTTTAAGAAAGGCAGCCGAGGCCACATCAACAGATATTATATCTGGTAATGATGAGGCTACACAAGACTTTTTAAGTAATTTAAGTAATTTAATAAACGAAGACGGCAATTCAACCACTGCTCTTAACGCAAAAATTACATCTTTGGAAGAAGCTGTGAGTATTAAAAATGATATAATACAGAGTCAAATAGATGCCGAGGTAAGAATAGATGAATCGTTAACTGCGTTGGCAATAGAAAGTGCAGGTAAGAGTGGAACAATACAGACATTGGAAGAAGCAAATGCAAATTTACAAGATCAGGTTGATACAAAACTCGATAATATCCAAAAAAATGTATCAGATCAAATAAGCCAAGTTACAAGTACATTAGATACATTATCTCAAACAGTAATATCTTCTGCAAATGCAGCTAATAAAGCACAAGATTCTGAAATACAAGACTTGAAGAATAAATTGGCAGAATTGGATAAACTCAAAACCGAAATAGAAGAATTGAAAAAGAAGGTATAATAAATCATGGCAAATTTTGAGTATATAAATATAGAAGAAATTTTATCCACGAATAAGTCAATTCGAGGAACGCGTATAGATTTGGAACAAGACAAAAAAATTATTGTTCCAAAATTTGAAATGCTTACACAATTGGGTCAAGGTCAAAATAGTGTTGAACTCCATGCATTCTTACCGAATACGGCGTACATTAGTTCATTGTACAATGTAAATACCTATCTAGTAGAGAATTCAACAAATGCATCTAGAAAAATACTATCATTAGATTTACATCGGGATTTAGGTAAAAAAGGATTAAATCTTACTCCTGATTCATATCGAATAGTTTATAATTTCCATACCAATTTTATAGGCAATATAGAAAATCAACGTCTTTTTGTGGATAGTATATCTTCCGATAGGACAGAATTAAAGTTAAAACTAACCACACAATCGGACAGTGATGGTAAAAAAGAAATAAGTGAATTTGTATTATCATACCTCACACCGTCTAAATATTTACAACCGGTTATTGTTAATTTTGGTGAAAATAAAATAGTTAACGTGGTAAATATTACATCAGATGGAGACCCATCTTATTTATATGTAAAATTATACCAACAACTTCCTGCCGATATAGAAGAACGATTTACTTGTTGGATTGCTACACAAGTAATGAAGCCGTGGATAGATACGGTTAGAGTTATTCCTGAAGAAATAAAAAGAGACACGGAATATATCGGTGGACCAAATTTTGAAGTAGATTACGACTATTGGACAACATCAGAAACGAACTATAAATCATGGAATGATATTTTATCAGCAAACGTACAGACTTCACAAGAAATAATTAATAGGTACATATCGGGAAGCAGTTTACCTGTAACACTTAACGTTGATTTTCGTGAATTTAACAACTTTATATTCTATTCCTCTGCAACAGAAAGAGTTGACAACCTTTTTTATAAAGTTGGTTTGGTAGAACATTACAATGATCAACTTAATTTATTAGATACATATACAGGATCTGTTTCTGCAAACAAAATAAAAATTCAAGGACTTAAAGATAAAGTTATTTCGGGATTTGATAATTTTGAAAAATGGGTTTATTATGAAACAACTGGTAGTAATCTATACACGTTTCAGACAGGTTCAACAGTAACTCCATATCCAAAGATTGAATTGAATTTAACTGCAAGTAGTTATGATATTGCAACAAAAGAAGGAAAATTTAATTTATACCCAACAACATCATCTGCTGTTGCAGATTGGTACGATGGATTAATTGTGAGTGCAAGTAGTTATGATCTTTCAAATTATAACTCATTAGACAAGTTAATACCTGAATACTTACGTGATGACAATGAGAATGAACAATTTGTGACGTTTGTAAACATGATAGGTCAACACTTTGATATCATGTATCTTTACACCGATCACATTCTCAAAAAGAATTTACGTGAAGAACACCCAAAAGATGGTTTATCACAAGACCTTATTTATGAGGCAACACGAAATCTTGGATGGACACTTTCACACGGAACACAGGCAAAAGATCTTTGGGAATATGCACTCGGCGTAAGTGGAAGTGGTGACCCAATTTGGACTGGTAAAACAACAACAAACAAATATCTTGCCAAATCAGAAGAAGAGAGAACAAAGGAAGTTTGGAGACGTATTTACAATAATCTTCCGTATATCTATAAGTCAAAAGGAACCGCACGTGGTATAAAGGCACTTCTTGCCGCCTATGGTATTCCACAAACTCTTCTAACGATACGTGAATTTGGTGGACCAGATAATGCCGATTTGGGATTAATTCCAAGAGCGGAATGGGAAAAACACACATACTATCTGAATTTTTCAGGAAGTTATCCAACTCCAACACGTCAACATCATGTTAGAGTTCCGTGGGAAAAGACAAATAATAGTCAGGGTGTATTCAAATATCCAGAAACAATCACTTTCCGTTGGAAAATGGAACCAAATGATTTGTATTCCTATACATTAGATCCACACCAAACACTTTTACAAAAAAATTCCGGTTCTCGTGTTGACTGGTTCGTTACTGTAAATAAGAATGGCACTGATGTAGAAAAGGGAAGTGTCACTTTTTATATCGGCGACGGCACAACATATAGATCTGCCTCATTTTACGATGAATATCTTTATGATGATGTACCACTTAATATCATGATTCGTAGAACTGGTTCGTATGACACGACCGGGTCAAATCAACAATACGATCTCTTTTTAAAAACTGCAAAGTATGGAAAGATAGCGGTAGAAAGATCTGCAAGTATTTTTATTTCAGGTAGTACAAGTGGTAGTTATAATCGTGCGTGGGCTTCCGATGGTCAACTATTTATTGGATCAGGTTCAAATTCTCAAACAGATAAAATATTATCAGGATCAATTTTTGAATTAAGATATTGGTCAGAAAAATTAAGTGAAACTGCATTTAATAATCATGTATTAGCGCCGCGCGCATATAATGGAAATACTGATACTTCCTCTTTCTATGACTTACAAGCTCAATGGAAATTTTGGCAACCGTTTGATGTTGCTGTAACTACAAGTCTTGCAAGTAGTCATCCAAATCAAACAAAGTCTTCTTTTCAGAGTTCTTCAAAGACTGCATTTATAAATAACTTTAATTTGGGTGCCTTTGAATCAATAGTTGAAACTTACAACATGGAAGTTGCAACTGTTGGTAATAATACTCCTTTTACAGAAAAGGTACGTATTGATTCTGGTTCTCTACTAAGTGGATTGGAAATGAATCGTTCAGTTGAAGTTTCTGCATTTGATAAATTTTCAATTGATTCCAATAAACTTGTGGTTGCATTCTCACCACAGAATGTAATTAATGAAGATATATACGAAGCGATTGGCAACACAGAAATAGATGACTATTTTGGTGAGTATTCAAATATAAATGCAGATGAATACCCAAGATTAAAATGGTTTGCTCGAGAATATTGGCAGAAATATACAAACAAAAATGATTTTACTGCCTATATCCGATTAATATCACAATTTGATTTTAGTGTATTTGATCAAATTCGTCAAACGTTACCTGCTCGTGTAAATGAAATTTTAGGTATTGTTGTTGAACCCAATATTCTCGAACGTTCAAAAGTTCGAGTAATGAAAAATTTCTCGGCGGAGTCTCCCGAAAAGGTTGTAAAAGATACAACAGAATTATCTTCATCTGTAACTCCAATTGGTAATGTAAACACATACGCCTCAGTAATTAAAATAGGCTTCGAAGACGACGAAGGAAGTATGGTGGAAAATATATCGGGTGAACATGATATTGTAAATGAAATTGATGCAAGTAGAATAGAAGAATACGCCAGTGATGTTGATATGCCACCATTACCAATTATGGAAAAAAATCAATTCATAGCCAACGTATCTTCATCACAATCACATAGACCAAAACCAATTTTACAATACAAAAAATATTCTTCTGTATTGAACGCAAATACTGGTTCTGTTAATGTAGATTATACACCGATAACAAGTACGTTGTATGGTTTAGGAACTACACAAGTGATTGGTGAAAATAATGATTTATTTGATTATGCCACATTAGATAGTAATTTTACGATTAACTATTCACGCACATTTGTTTCAAAGAGTTCATCCTCAACAAATGATGGGTATGGAGTTGGTTGGGTCGGTATATCTAACGACTCATTGACGGCTACTGCATTTTTTGAACAAATACAATCATATCCACAAGATAATTATTATAGTGCTTATGAGTTTGTATATTCAAATGACTTAAATTTGACAAATGGTAATTATACAGGATATTCTTTAGTAACGTCAAGTTATTTAAATCCTCACAATTTACCACAATCAATTCGTAATCATAGATTTGAGGGAGTAAAAGTTACAGGACCAGATATTGGAGTAGACACAACAAATACACCAGATGGTAAGGCAGTTGTTGAATTATACATTGTTGATGCGAATGAAATAAGAACGGATCAAAGATTTTCTTCAACTTCTTCGTAGAAATTTTTAGAACGTATATTTATAATAGTAAACAATAATTTTCATTAGGAGTAATAAAAATGGGTTATTTAGACAATACCTCGATTACAGTAGATGCTATCCTTACTAAAAAAGGAAGAGAACTTTTGGCACAAGGCAGAAATAGATTTCAAATCACACAATTTGCCTTGGCAGATGATGAAGTGGATTATGATTTGTGGAATCCGGCACACCCACTTGGAAAAAACTATTACGGTGTTGCTATTGAAAGTATGCCCGTAACAGAGGCAGTTCCAGATGAAACACAAGTCATGAAATATAAATTGATTACACTTCCAAAGGGTCAACTTTATTTACCGATAATATCTGCAAATGTTGCCGCGGTAACATTAAGTGCAGCAAACAACGCTTCTAATGTTACTATTGCAACAAGTTTAAGTGATGGACAGGTAATAACACAGCGTAGTGATTTGAATAAAAGCTACACTGCAACTATTTTGGATTCAACCTTTGTGACATTCGAAGGAACAGCAACAACAACTTCATTCAGTCAGATAGCAACATCTGTAACTCAACAGATTATGGCAGAGGGAATTATAAAATTGGTTTATAAGTCAAATACAACTAGTCAAGATAAAACAACAAAACTTATTATAAGTGGTAATGATACTGGTGGTCGAGTAATAATACCAATTACAATATCAACACAATTGTAAAAGGATAGATATGGCTACTATAGATTTCGCAAATGTACATAAACCCGTAGGTCGGGCAACCGATTTAACTGAAAAAATTATCTTTACTCGTGGATTATGGTCAGATAATACGGGTGAACTCCTTACCTTTTTTACAAGTTCAACACAGAATTCGTCATCAAAAGCGTACTACTATCAAGTATGGTTATCTGCATCATCGGCATGTGATAATCAGGCTGTATTTTCTGTTGCTTATGGTCACATAAGTGGTTCAGGATCTGTAAATTCAGGCGGCGAGTCAAGTGATACACCGTCTCGTGCAATTTATTCACAATACAGACTACTTTGTTTAGATCCAAATGAAACAACATTTACACACAGAGATACTTCTTCTACCAAAATTAATAATTTTTATGTGATAAACTTTGATAGAGATAAAGTTGGTGATAAATTAGATCCCGGTAATTTTGAAATTTCAATAGCAACATTAAATGGTGGCTCTCATGCAAATTCTTTTTACACTGGTAGTAATGTATCAGTCTCCTCATCTAACTCCGTAATTAGTCTCATAGATGATACTTCTGATGCAACAGATACGCTTGGATTTGGTGGAATACCATCAAATATAAGAGCTCTAGTTAGTGGAACTATTGATGGCGGAATTTACAACTCAACAAGTCCAACGTATTATGGTCTTGTTTATCCAGATTTAGGAACTATAATCATTGACGCACAGATGTTAAATACATCGGCAAGTTTTAATACCGTAACAGGTAGTAATATTGCCGGCGATAATGCAATGAAATTATTTAAATCCATTAGTGGATCTGCCCTAATCAATAATTCAGGATTTACTGCAAGAGCGGTGGATATTAAGGAACAAGATTTCTATTTTATACGTGTTTTTAATAGGGACTTTAATTATTCAAACAATCCAACATATATATCACCGTTAACAACCCCGGCCGAGTACGGTAAGCTAGCAATCACACCCTTTCAGTACGAACCAACATCATATATTACATCAATTGGTTTGTATAACGATCAAAAAGAATTGTTGGCAGTTGCTAAGGTAAGCCAACCACTTCAAAAATCGTATACTGGTGAATTATCAATTACTGTAAAACTTGAGTATTAATATTATGGCAGAGTTTACACCAACATTCAAACCATTTATAGATGGCACGGACATATCCCCAAATCAAAAAGAGATAGTTACAGCACCATTGTGGTCAGACAGTCAGGCTTCGTTATATAGTGTTTTTACAAGTTCTGCACAATCTGCAAACCAAAAGAGATATTACTACGAAGTTTTCAATAGTCAATCCAGTATGCAAAACGCCGCGGCACAATTTAGTGTTGCGTATGGTGATTTAGTAGGTAGTGGTTCGGCAACCGGTTCTACTAATCAAAATCTATATGATTTTCCAACAAAGGCAGTCTATACTCAATATCGTCAATTACTATTACCCACAAATCTAACCGCGTTTACATTTGAAAATGACGAAACATCAGAGTATGTTTATATTATAAATGTAAATCGTGCTCGTTTTAAAGATAAATTGGATACAAAAAATTGGCAATTATCCATTGGTAAATTAAATGCCAATGGTAATGCTTCAATCTCAACAAATGCAGATGTTATAACATTGATTGATGACTCAACAACATCTACAACTGAATTTGCACAACAAGGTGGAAGAGTTTTTAACGTTCGTAGTGGTTCCATAACAAATGGAATTTATACATCAAATTCAACATCATGGGGACTTTTTTATCCCGATAATGGTATAATTGTACTTAATGGTAAGGCATTAGATGCAAGTGCATCGTTCAATACAAAACGTACACCTGCTACTGCAAGTGGAGAAACAAACGCATTAAGATTGTTTACCTCTATCAGTGGTGCTATGTCATTTAATACCGCATCCTACGCGTTTCAGGGCAGAACAAGTGAGGCAATTTCATCAACATATTATTTTGTTAGATTATTTAATGGTGAGTATAACTACTCTAATAATCCAAGTTTCTACTCTGGAAGTTCTGCAAAGTTAAAGTATGATTCGATGAAATTAAATCCACAATCGTATGTGACATCCGTTGGTTTATATGATGATGACCAACAGTTAGTGGCTGTTGCAAAATTAAGTAAACCTGTACGCAAGTCTTTTGATAGAGAGTTAGTAATTAAAGTCAAATTAGATTATTAAGATAGGAAATTATGGCAACGAATCCGGACTTAAATATTGTAGATACATTAGATAATGCAACTATTGGGCAACTTCAACAAGCACAACAACTTGCCAGTAGTGCTGGAAATACTACTTTATCTACAATAATAGGTAATACCATAATACTTGCTCTTGCTCAGAGTACTGCCCCTAGCGGTCCAAACATAGGGCCACCAAACCCAGGACCACCAAACCCAGGTACCCCAGGAGGTCCGCCCGTAGGTGGTGGTGGTGTTATTAGTAACCCAGGTGTAGGGACACCAGGTGGAGGGACATTTCCAGGTGGTGGTGTTATTGGCACAGGTGGAGGGACAGTCCCAGGTGGAGTTGTTATTGGCACAGGTGGCGGGCCACTTCCAGGTGGTGGAGTTGTTATTGGCACAGGTGG
>Ga0181348_1000998_pt1 | contig 12428 bp, 20 predicted proteins | sample Su13VDMM110DN_FD_130092 | JGI IMG/M metagenome (GOLD analysis project Ga0181348, IMG submission 130092) | Freshwater viral communities from Lake Michigan, USA - Su13.VD.MM110.D.N | ecosystem: Environmental > Aquatic > Freshwater > Lake | place: USA: Michigan | collected 2013-07-16
TAAAGAGAGGTAGTGTGTTTTTGTATGGTGCGTGTCGTCAAGCGGTCAAGACCTCGGATTGTGATTCCGATATACGTGGGTTCGAATCCCATCATGCACCCCATGGATGTATAGCATAATGGTAGTGCGCCTCCTTCATACGGAGTCAAGTGGTAGTTCGACTCTACTTACATCCACCAGATAGTTTTGTTGGGGATTCGCCAAGTTGGTTAAGGCATCGGATTTTGATTCCGACATGCATAGGTTCGAATCCTATATCCCCTGCCAGTGTTTTGCCCCGGTGGTGTAATGGTAGCCACGCTAGTCTTAGGAACTAGTGTCGAAAGGCGTGTCGGTTCGAGTCCGACCTGGGGCACCAGATAATAAAACTGTAATGTTTGCGGAGTTAAATAGAAAGCAAATAATGAAAAAACTAGATATTGATCAGGTGGCAAAGTTTATCCGGGCGCAAACACCTGAAACTCGAATCTATCTTGGTTGTGATAGTGAACGTGTGAAAATAGACGGTGCATGGCATGCTGACTATGTGTTGGCCATTGTGGTACACATCAATGGCAACAACGGTTGTAAACTGTTTGGTGAAGTGCAACGTGAGCGCGACTGGGATCAACGAGCAGCACGACCTGCACTACGACTAATGACCGAAGTATACAAAGTGAGTGAACTGTATCTTAAACTGGCCGAGGTGCTAGAAGGACGCGAAGTCGAAGTTCACTTGGACATTAATCCAGACGAAATGCATGGTTCGAGTTGTGTGATCAGCCAAGCAATTGGTTATATCAAAGGTGTATGCAATGTTATACCTTTTGTCAAACCCGATGCGTTTGCGGCTAGTTACGCCGCAGATAGATTCAAGAGCCTGGCGGCGTAAGTTAGTGCGGGAATAGCTCAGTTGGTAGAGCGCAACCTTGCCAAGGTTGAGGTTGCGAGTTCGAGCCTCGTTTCCCGCTCCAGATGCTCCTATAGTATAAAGGCATTACACTACATTGGTAATGTAGAAACCCAGGATCATTACCCGGTGGGAGCACCATGTTCGGCCTTTAGCTCAATGAATAGAATTCCGGGCTTCGAACCCGGAGATGGGAGTTTGATTCTCTCAGGGCCGGCCAATATAAATACTATACATTAAAAAGGATATAGCAATGCGCACCACAACAACAACTTACGGAGGATGGGAGCATCATCAGTTACAGGCACAGGACTTTGAAAAAGCAAAAGCCGACTACTGGACCAATGTGCAAAGAGTTTTAGAAACATTCACAAAAACGTACGGATGTTCGAGTGATAATTTTGTTAGTGATACACGCCCTGAAATTGTGTCATCATTTACCCCTGGTCAATGGACCAGATCTTGGCCAGATCTGGTCACTGCGCAAGCCTGGGTTGATTTTGTTTTGGCAGGAAATTTAGAAAAAGATATCGAATTTCCGATATTGATTATGGATTGTCAAGTTGACCCTGAATAATTATACCAATCCAGAGCAGACAAGCAATTGCATCATGAGGAACAACATAAATTATTACAAACTAAAAATAATAAAAAAGCTACTTACAAAAACAAGTCAAGCTAGAACACAGTTGCTTGATGAGTTGCTGGTAAACGCTACAGATCCCACTATAGTCAAACGTAGGATAAGGATGTTGAAACATCTAAATTTGTATGAGAACCAATTGCTGGCCAAGATACAGAATTTTCAAACAGATGATGCCGGTGACCTCGATAAGTTTCCAATAAATCGCTATATTGATCTAGTAATCAATCGAAGTGCATGAAACCATTGTTATCAATAATTAATCCTAGTTTTTTTTATAGAATACTAGACTGGCAAAACAAACCGTATCAGTTGATAGGCAGTCTTGCCAAGGTTGAAGGTTTTGATCGTTACAATAATCTGATTGATTTAAACAGTATATTTTCAAGCAATCCATCAGGCGATCCTGTAGATAGAACACAAACTGTTACTGGACCTTTTGCTTTTGCAGTACAGCGGCCTTGGCAAGCTCCTGTAATAAAACAAACCTTTGATGAAGTCATGGCACAAAGAGTTGACTACTACGTCGGCACAGGAGAAAAACTTAACCTGTGTTGGAGTGGTGGTATTGACTCTACCTGTTTGGTAGCAGGATTCTTAAAACATACCACACACCTAGATCAATTGCGTGTGCTTTATTCCCCGTTCAGTGTTTACGAAAATCGCGAGTTCTTTGAATATTTGAAAACAAACTATCCTGCATTGGATATGCTAGATATCAGCGGCGATGTGTACTTAGAAACAGCGTTCGATGGCATCATGATCAACGGCCACGGTGGCGACGAATTCACAGCCAGTCTTGACGAAAGCTTCTTTGATGCAGTGCGCTACAATGGTCTGCACAAACCATGGCAGAGTTTAATAACCAATCCAACACTCCAAGAATTTTGCACGGAATACTTTGCACTATCACAACGTCCTATTGACACTGTGTTAGAAGCACGATGGTGGTTCTATGCGTCAGCTAAAACCCAGGTCTTTCCCCCACGTGATAGTGTATTCACAACAACTGCCAGTACCAGTGCGTTCTTTGACTGTCAAGCGTTTGAAGATTATATGTGGCACAACATAGACCAAGTCATAGACCATGACAATTATGCATCGTATAAACAATTCATGAAACAATACATACACTGTTTCTACGCCAATGATCAATATCTCAAACTTGCTAGTAAAGTATACAGTCCACAGTTCGCACGGTATACACAAAAGAAAACAGAACTACTGAACCAGCAATGGATTGCATATCTAAGTGACAGAACTGTTATACGCACCCCTAATCTGCCGTTATTCAGCAAACGTGAATTTAAAAACACCTATGGAGACAGCCTTGAGTATCTATTCAAATATCATTGACGGCAAAACTCCTTATGAGAAAACAGCCGTATTAGAGATAGAATTTTCTGGCACAGCAGAAGAGTCTGACATGTTTGTATCTATTTTGATCGATAACAAGATTGTGACCACGCAACAATTATCAACCGAGATCACTAGATTCAAATACAATATTCCCGATAGCCACGAAACAACCGAACATGAACTACGCATTGAAATCAGTGGCCGGCCAATGGGTGCCATGTTACACATACACAGTATTTGCATCGAAGGCCTGGACATGCGTCTTACCATGGAAGACTCAGGCACCTGTAAACAAAACGATGAGCATGCCGTACCAACACAGCTTATGGGCCAAGTAGGTTACCAAAGTCTACAGTTTACCACCCCAATCTATCCTTGGCTATTAGCCAACGAACGTACAGATACTTACTATTACCTTCATTAAAAAAATCAATGGCAAAACCTCTTGACTTAGGCAACTACTATACTATATAATAGTGTTGTCAACAAGGAGGAAATATGACACAATCTGTAAAAGGTACACTTACCGAACAAAACTTAAAAGCGGCATTTGCCGGAGAAAGCCAGGCCAATCGTCGTTATTTGTATTTTGCAAACATGGCCGATGTGGCCGGAGACAATGATATATCTGCGCTGTTCCGCAGCACAGCCGAAGGTGAAACAGGGCATGCACATGGTCACATGGAATACCTGATCGATGGTGGGTCAGGAGATCCTGCCACAGGTATGGCAGCCAAGACCACTGCTCAAGCCCTGGAGTCGGCCATACACGGTGAGACCCATGAATACACTGACATGTATCCTGGCATGGCCAAAACTGCTAGAGACGAAGGCTTGGACGAAATTGCTGACTGGTTTGAGACCCTGGCCAAAGCCGAACGTTCACATGCCAACCGCTTTACCAAAGCCTTGACTGCTCACAAAGAAGCACAGTAAGGAACTGATATGGAATACGTATGCACTGTGTGTGGCCATGTTCACAATGAAGAGACAGATGGCAAGTTTGAAGATTTGCCAAAATACTATAACTGTCCAGAGTGTGGTTGCGGTAAAGAAGAATACGAACTGATTTAGTATAAATACTTTATGGGGAGTAGCCTGCCTACTAACAGTAGGTCCTAGTATCGTCAACACGGTGTGTTGCAAAACACACCCGGTGCTAGGGAGAATAGGTCTTGGGCAAGACCATTCTTTAAGGAGACTCTCATGGAGTTAATTCTCGCATCCGCATGGGCCGTTCTGGCTGTTATTTTAATCGACATAGTTCTAGCAGGCGACAACGCCTTGATCATTGGCATGGTTGCCAACAAGTTACCACCACATCTTCGCCGCCGAGCAATCATATGGGGCACAGTGGGTGCCATTGGCATACGTTTTGCCAGCGTGGCTGTGTTGACCTGGCTACTGTCTGTGCCAGGCTTGCGTCTTGTAGGCGGCCTTGCATTGTTCTACATCGCTTGGAAACTGGCATTTGCAGACAATGAAGAACATGCAGATCATACCGTAGACACATTCTGGGCGGCCTTGGGTACTATACTAATGGCCGATGCTGTGATGGGTATAGACAATGCTCTAGGTATTGCCGCGGCTGCCGGCGGCAATTGGTGGATAATAATCTTTGGATTGTTGGTCTCTGTGCCAATTATTCTGTTTGGTAGTACCATGGTCAATCGTATTTTGGAACGCTGGCCACGTGCAATCTATATCGGTTCAGGTGTGCTAGGTGTTGTGGGTGCCGAAATGATCTACAAAGAACCGTTACTTCGCAACCTTTTAAGTTGACCTGGGGGACGAAACCTGTTATACTACGTTTCGTCCTACTTAAATAACTGTATGAGTAACGATCTAGCCAAATTTATAAACTCCAAACGCCGTCACAAAACAGATGTGGCCATTTCAAGGCAAGTAAAGATTGTCCAATCACACAATACATTTAATCAGACCAATATCAAACAACCACATAGACTGGCTAAACGCCATGCTATGGATTGTGGAAATCCCGGTTGTTTCTTGTGCGGTAACCCACGCAAGACACACAAGGATAGATTGACTCAGCAAGAAAAACGACTGTTTCAAGACTTAGAAAAAACTTCAGATCGACACTCAAACGGATTACCAAAGGACCAAGATGAATAAATTACAAACTCGACAAGACGAACTGGCATATGAAGCAACCCTGGGTCTCAGCAATGAAGCCGCAGTTGATGCTGTGGAGAATCGATATGACCTGGTATTAATTGGTGCTCGTCGTGCTAGAGAACTAGGACGTGGCGATAAACCCAAACTTGATGGTCCTAAACATAGTGCAGTGGTCACGGCTCTCAAAGAGATCGAACACCGGTTGATCGGTCGTGAATATCTGTACAAGCAGTTGGACATTGAACCACGCCGTCGCTTCAAGGAATATGGCGGATTCTGATCAGCCAAACTCAGCCAAAGGGCGTGATAGTTTTGACATTGCCACTGGCAATACTCTAGTACATTTTTTCAATAGAAATGTAACGCCCTATGCCACCAGCACATTGGGTCCTACATTTGATCTTGTGCCTGTAGAAAAACAAAAAGATCTCATGATCAATCATGCCAGGATGTATGCCCAGCAGGAATATGATCGCATAATGGAACTGGTCACAGTACTGCAACGTCAAGCAGATGACATTCGACGTAGACTTGATGTGACTGATGCAGTATATGCCGCAGAATACAATTTTCAAATTGTAATGGGTCACTGCTATTGGTTGGTGTGGCACAAGAGGCATAACAAAAATCTACTAGTACTTACTGGGCCCGACGATTGGAACACCGGAGTGCCAGAAGATTACCAATACCTCATGCAGGTCAAGTACATGGGCGATCACACCTGGCAAGAAGTAATACTTTGCGCTGATTGACCAAATATTCCCAAAATGCTATAATTAAGTGTTAAAGAAAGGAGCACATGATGCCAGCAGTATTTTTAGTCAGTGACACGCACTTTGGACATGCCGGCGTGTGTCACTTTACAAATCCGGATGACGCCAACGTAAAATTGCGGCCATGGACTGATCCTGACGAGATGGACGAAGAAATGATCCGACGCTGGAACGACCGTGTGCGTCCCACGGACAAGGTGTATCACTTGGGTGACGTTGTGATCAATCGCAAGGCTTTGAAGACCATGGCCAGGTTGAATGGAGACAAAGTATTGATCCGTGGCAACCATGATATCTTCCGTGACGATGAATACCGCGAGTACTTTCGTGAGTTGCGAGCATACCATGTGATGAACGGAATGATCTTGAGTCATATCCCTGTGCATGAGGCTTCGTTGGGTCGATTTGGTGTTAACATTCACGGACACTTGCATGCCAGTCGTGTACGTAAAGCCCGTGGTGTAGATGCCAAGACCGGCGCTACGTTGTACAGCAAGGAGATTGACCCTCGTTACCATTGTGTATGCGTGGAGCAGACTGACTTTGCACCCATCTTGTTTGAAGACGTGATCAAACGTATTGAAGCAGAAGGTGGCGTAGTTGGGTTTCAATCCGGCAATTTTAAAACCGAGCACCATGTGGATAATAAGTAATAGTCTAGTTTTACCAAAATCCTACATACTGTAGGGCTTTTTGTATAGTAAATAAAATTTTTAAGAAAGAATAATTTTTAATGAATAACTCAAATTTAAAACACTACCAACAAACAGGGTTTGATGAAGTAGGTGGTTGGTGTAATCATGCATTGTTTGATGTAGTTGATTATTTAGACAGTTTTGATTTTAACAAATCCGGTGGATGCATGGAGATTGGTGTATATCAAGGCAAGTTTTTTATTTTGCTGAACAGTGTGATTAATCCTGAATACCAAAGCCTTGCTCTGGATATTTTTAGTGATCAGTTCTTGAGCCTGGATCAATACGGAAATGAAAATTTGGCCGCATTTGAGAAAAATATTGAACAGTTTGATGCCCATCAAGGTTCAAATCTTAGAATCGTTCAAGCTGATTCTACTGACAGTCACCTAATAGAGAAATTTGATATCAAGCCAGGATACTTTAGATTTATTTCTGTGGATGCTGGACATTCAGTTCAACACACAGTTTCCGATCTACATCTTGCAAATCGTTTGATTTCAAATGAAGGTGTGGTTATCTTGGATGACTTTTTCCACTGCCATTGGCCCGAAGTCACCGAGGGTGTGGGAAGATTTTTAGATTCCAACCCAACCTTGGTTCCTTTTGCCATGGGTTACAACAAATTGTTTCTCTCAAAAATCAGTTGGCAACACAGGTATTTTGAAGAATTTGTAAGCATGCCTTTACGTTCTAAAATTGTCTCTTTGATCGGCCATAAAGTTGTTGTACTAGGCTCGCACTAAACTCTAAATTTGCAATAAAATATTGCAAAAAAGACACAAAACCCCTACTGCATGTAGGGATTTTTTAACTTACATTTTGTATATTTGTCTTGTGTCAGCTGGGGTAGCAATGGTGCCTCCCAAGTCCTCTATGATGCATCGACCTTTTGTTACGAGCTCTGCATTGGTCTTGGCCAGCGTACCTTTTGATATATAGATGTTGTCTTCCATGCCCACACGCACATGGCCGCCATACAACCAAGTAGCGGCCAACATAGGCATTTCCTCTCGGCTGATACCAAAGGCACTCCAAACAGCACCTTCTGGCAGCTGTCTACGTGCATAGTCTACTGCTTCTACAGTATGATCCCAGCCGTACTTGATGCCCATGGCAAACTGCCAAATAGCGCCAGGTTGAATAATGCCTGTTTGATAAAACTCTCTAGCAAGGCGAAGGTCGCCGCTGTCAAACAATTCTAATTCTGGTATGGTTCCCACAGATTGCACCAACTCAATCATTTCTTTTATTACGGTCTTGTGATTGAGGCGTACTTTATGATCATGTTGATTCATAGTGTTGAAATCTATACTACAAAAGTCTGGCTTAATTTCCAGTATGTGCCGCACACGTATCTTGGCTGGCAGCAATAGGCTATCTTTATTGCCCTGATGCAACCAAGGCGCACCAATAGAGAATTGGGCACCGGGACCTGTTGTTAAATTGATTAAAACATCCTTGTTGTCTTTTTTGATCAGCTCTACGGTCTTGGCATATAGGTCCACATCCATGCTACCACGTTTTGTAGTCAAGTCTCTAACATGTATATGGACCACTGCCGCACCTGCTTCGGCGGCTTGCAATGCAGATGTTGCAATCTCTTCTGGAGTGATTGGCAAGTACGGTGTTGAGTCAGGATCAGTTGTTCCACCAGTTACTGCGCAGGTTAAGATAGTCTTTTCTGTTCTGTTTATCATAACAAGTCTTTCTGAATGATCTTCATGTTCGACCTTTTTTTCCTAATTCATTGTGAGACATATCTCCCACAATTTCAAGTACCTTGAGTCCTTGATTGTTAGCATCAAAGTATATTTTTTTTGGTTTCATTTCAGAGACTTTCCGCCATCAACCACAACTGTGCCGCCCGTGGTGAATCTAATAACGGTTGCGTAGGCTTCTATGGTTCTTGCTATATCTTCAACTGTGACACATCTGCCCATGGGGTTACGCTCTTTTTCTAGTTCGTAGAAGTTGTCAGGCCGATGCTTGATGAAGTTTGTTTCTACTCCAGTAAACGCAACATTAATTATTCTTGTTGGAAGTATGGTCCTTGACAAGTTCCTTGTCAAGGACTCAATTCCAGCTTTGGCCGCAGCATAGGCAAGATTACTGCCGCCTACTCCAGAACCTGCTGTGCTTCCTAAATTAACGATCAGTCCGGTTGGACTCTTTTTAATCAAAGGCAAGAATGTTCTTATCATGCTAAATTGGCTACGCAAGTTATTAATTAACATAGTGTCAAATATCTTGTCATTCAGCAGGTCAAGTTTGATATGCGGTATGTATAAACTACTGCCAGAGGCGTTTACTAAAATATCGCATTGTTCAACTTGGTCTCGAGCCGCTGTGAGTTGTTCTTTTACAGTAACATCTGCCAGAATGGCAGTGTGCTTCAGATGATTGTTTGGCAGTTGGTCTAATCGTTGTTCTGCAGTTTCAACCTCACGCCTCACTAAACCAATTATACGGGCGCCGCGGGCCGCCAATCGTTGGGCAGTGGCATATCCTACTCCGCCCATAGCACCTGCGATAACCGCAGTTTGACCGTTGAGATTATCTAATGGTTCGAAGTTCATGTTATTATATATTGCTGTGCGAGCTGTACAAGAGTTTTTTTGTCTATCTTGCCAATTTCGTTTATGGGAAAGATGTCAAGAGACCAAATACGTTTTGGAATTTGGTAGGATGCCAATCTGCTGGACGCATAATTTAGTAAATCGGTTTCGTTAATTGGCATCAACAACTTAACAAACGCATACGGCTTTTGTCCTTTAACATCGTCCTCTAATCCAATTACTACTGAATCAATTACAGAAGGATGTTGTTTGAGTACTGATTCTATCTCTATTGGGAATACTTTTTCGCCTCCGCATTTGAGCATGTCGTCAGCACGGCCTGCATAGTAATAAAATCCTTGTGCATCAACAGTAAATCTATCTCTAGTATCAAAATACTCTTTGCCATTGTGTTCTATTTTACTCTGCATATCTTCTGCCTTGATATACAAAACATCATCAACTAATTTACTTCTCATTAATGGGTCTGGATATCCAGCACTACCAACCGGAACAGGAATCCCGTCTGGATGCGGCCCGAATGGTGATCTTCCTAATTCGGTCAACCCATACGGGTTATAAACCTTTGCATTAACAAATACTTCTTTGACTCTTTCTATTAAACGTGCATCAGCCAACGCACCCTGAAATACTATCCAGTCAATCGATACTAAGTCAACAGTTTTTAATATCTCTGTCTCATTGAGCATCATGGACATCATTGCTGGTATTACAAAAATATGTTTGATCTGGTGCTTTTTTATTGTTTTTAAAAAGTCTTTGGAATCAAAATGCGATGGCACAAATAGTGTATTTCCGCGCATAAGATTATAGATTAACCAGTTTTGGCCAGCAGCGTGGAATAAAGGATTAGCACACATTGTCCTTCGTTTTTGTGAGAGACCAAGATAGATCCTGGAGAATCTATTGCGAAAAGTGTACATTATTTTTTTCGGAACTCCGGTCGTACCTGATGTATACAATGCCAAGCACAGTCGGTCTGGATCCAAGTCAGCTGGCGGTGCATAATCGTGAGCAACAAACTGATCAAAATCTTTGCCAAACTCTACTACAATAATTCCCTCAGGAATCAAGTGTCTAAATTTTTTGTCGCAGAACACAATCCCAACATTGCCATCCTTGATACAGAAATGTATTTTGTCTTTGGGTAATTTATAATTGAGTGGAATACAAACATGATTGGTTTTATGAGTTCCTAGCATGGCAAGTATCACAGGCACTGAATTAACACCAATTATGCCAATGCTAACATCTGGAGGCAAGTGCAAACTATGCAACCTTCCGGCTACACCGTCGATCAAACGACTTACCTTTTTTCCTGAATAAATTGCTGGTTGGTTGGTAGGAAGACTAATTATTAGAGTCTCCGGAGGTATCGCAAATTCCATACAGTATTTACTGCAGGTAATACCATAGTACTACAAAACCCCTACGTGTTTACAGGGCTTTTTTTTGGTTGACCAAATATTCAAGATCGGTTATAATCATAACATGAAATTAGAAATCAACGAAATACTACAGTGGACCGGAGCAGTGTTTATCATTGCAGGCCACAGTCTCAACGCCGTGGGCCCTGCGGCCTACCCCTACAACATTCTTGCATTTTTCCTGGGTACTATACTGTTCATGGCATGGTCAATCCGTGTTGCAAATAAGCCACAGTTGTTGGTAAACATTGTTGCACTGGCAATTGGGCTTACAGGACTAGCCAAAGCAATTGGTTGACCGATAATTACCGATTTGCTATAATATACACATAAAGACACAAAAGGAGCCTAAATTGAAACAACTGACTGAAAGCCAAAAACGTGAAGTTCGCATGTATGGTGTTACCGAAGTCGAACTTCGCGAGAGTGTGGAACGTAGCATCACATTTCGTACGGCAGGACCTGCCATGATGGTGGCCGGGCTAATGAGCGATAGCCAAGAGATGGTGTCTTATGGTCCTCACGACAACCTTGCTAACATTTTGGAAGACCAGCGTTTGACTCTAAACCGTGCAAAATTTATTTTATTCACTTACATCATGGACAGGGAAACAGCATGAGCCGCATGAGCGAACTTGATATTGACATTCGGTCCAGGCTGGAGAAGGGCCGGACTGCAATGGACATTGCCCGTGAACTGGAAATTCCAGTATCTTGGGTCTACGAGAATCCAGAGGCACAAGAACCTGAAGAGGTTCTCAGCCCTTTTGCTACAATCAACAGTTGACCACAAAATCAACATCTGCTACAATAAAGACTTAGTAACTAGAAAGGCACAGCCCATGTCAGAATCCCGCACCGTCACCGCGCTTCAAGCAAAAAAATCTTTGCTCAAAGCATTCAAAGTAAAACGTCCTTTGTTCTTGTGGGGTCCTCCCGGCATTGGCAAGAGTGAACTGGTTGAAAGCATCGCCCGAGAACTTGGTGGCTTGATGATTGACCTGCGTCTGGGACAGATGGAGCCCACAGACATCCGTGGTATCCCGTTCTATAACAAGGACATTGGCAAAATGGATTGGGCTCCTCCTGTGGAACTGCCCGATGAAGAAATGTCCAAGGACTACCCTATTGTGGTCTTGTTCTTGGATGAACTTAACTCAGCCGCACCGTCTGTCCAGAGTGCCGCTTATCAGTTAATTTTGAATCGACGCATTGGCAAGTACAAGTTACCCGACAATGTTGTGATGGTTGCCGCAGGTAACCGTGAAAGCGACAAAGGCGTGACCTATCGTATGCCGACTCCGCTGGCAAATCGTTTCATCCACCAAGAGATGAAGGTGGACTTTGCTTCGTGGCAAGAGTGGGCAGTTAACAACCGTATCCACAAGGACGTGGTAGGTTACTTAAGTTTTGCCAAGCAAGACTTGTACGACTTTGATGCAAAGAGTGCCAGTCGTGCATTTGCTACACCACGTTCGTGGACCTTTGTGAGCCAGTTACTGGACGAAGGCGATGACGACGACACCACAATGAACTTGATTGCAGGTACTGTGGGTGAAGGTTTGGCAGTAAAGTTCATGGCCCATAAAAAGGTTGCCAGCCGCATGCCTAATCCTACAGACATCTTGAACGGCAAAGTTAAAGACTTGAATGTCAAAGAAGTGTCAGCCATGTACAGCCTGGTGATCTCCATGTGCTATGAGTTGAAGGGCGCAGTAGAGAACAAAGTGGAAGACAAAAAGTTCCATGAGATGGCCGATAACTTCCTGGGCTACATGATGAAGAACTTTGAGACAGAGTTAACTGTGATGGGTGCCCGTATTGCATTGACCACATACGACTTGCCCTTCCTGCCAACCAAGTTGAAGAACTTTGACGAGTTCCATCAACGCTTTGGCAAGTACATCTTGCAGGCCAGCGCCTA
>Ga0181348_1000999_pt1 | contig 12428 bp, 10 predicted proteins | sample Su13VDMM110DN_FD_130092 | JGI IMG/M metagenome (GOLD analysis project Ga0181348, IMG submission 130092) | Freshwater viral communities from Lake Michigan, USA - Su13.VD.MM110.D.N | ecosystem: Environmental > Aquatic > Freshwater > Lake | place: USA: Michigan | collected 2013-07-16
GAGAGTTTAGAAATCTTGTTGAAGTCTCAAAACTTTGAGATCCAATTATAGTATATGATCCTGATGCGTTGTATGTCGCATTTATATTTGAAAGCACGTTCAAACCGCTGACCACTGCTGTTTCAGCATAAAAAGATGACGTACTAAAGAAATTAACCTGGCCACCAATCTGTCTTGCACATCTGAGTGTATAACTCGAAGAAAGTGTGCTAATGTAATCGTTTCTCGTTCTTTCAAATCCAACTGTCCACCGCTCACCGTCAAAAAGATTTACACCCGTAAGAACAAGCAACATAGGAGCAGGTGCAACTGCAGCAGGCTCAGCAGAAGGCTTGAACGCAAGGGTTATACTTCCGGAGCTTTGGCTATTTTGATCATATATCACATTTGCAATTAGATGATTTCCTGCAATACTGCTACCCGTTGTTAGCAGTCTAAATAGGCTCTGATTGCTTTGATGCAAAAGTCGCTTATCGAATACATAAGAAGCTTCAATTGAAAATGAGCCAGATGTTAAAAGCCCATCATTTTTATTATTAGAAATACCATGAGGAAATTCACTTGAAATATTGACAAAAGATCCTGCTGGGTTAGGTCTGCCTACTTCGACTCGCGAGGCACTTAAATATGTTCCAATAATTCTCGGTGAATCAATTCTAACTCCGGGAGAAACAAAAGAGCCTGTAGGAATTTTAAAGCTTGAAGAAAAGTCAAGCATTGAAGTAACTTCAATTGATTGATCTCTAAGACTTGCAACTCTAGCCTCGCCTGACATTCCATATTCTCTAATTGTAAAAAAATTCTCAGGAACAATTCCAGATGAAAGAAGCACAGATCTTATTGAATTTTTTGTGCCTTTTGATGCATTTGCATAAGGCATATTTGCCAGAATTCGACGCCACAAGTCTTCTCTTAGACTTCTAAGTGTATAAGTCGTCAGAGTTTCATTATCAACATTTTGACCAAATGAAAATTGGTCAGTTGTTGATTTTGCAAAAAAGTTTGGAAGATCAATTCCAAAATAATCACCAGCATATTTTAGCATTTGACTGCTTATTTTGTCTTCATCACCTGGCTCTATTGAAAGAATATTTGACATGCTATCAACAAATTGCTTAGTTTCATCAAGTGAAATTGACATCATGCAAAGCATTTTTAATAAAATTGAAGTATTTGAAAGCTCTCCTGTACCAGGTATATCAGCAAGTGTAGGATATTCTCCTATTCCGCTATCAAAATTTTGTAAGCCAACTACTTGTGCGCTTTCATTAAGGTAGTGAGGAGGAACAAGACGAGTTACGATATTTGGATTCTCAATGTCGTAATTTGATGCGCTTGTCAAAAGCCGGGTTACGAGACTATCAAAGCCAGCATAATCTGGGTATAAAACTGGACTATATGCTGCATTTTGATAGACAAGTGGAACTTGTAACGACCCAGTGCTTCTTAGCGATTGGCTATAATTGACTATTCTTGAATGTAGACAGCGACCAGAATAATCTAAAACAACACTATTCATGTCATATGAACCGCTTGGTTCATCAAATCTAAAATAAAGACCTAAACTTGAAGTTGAGAATATTTGTGACAAGCTGTTTGCAATTGCAACTTCATTGCTTCTTTGATCTGTAAAAAATCTTAATTCATCAATTGCTCCGCTTAGCGTTTGCACTGGCAAAAAACTGTAATCAAGAATTGAATGAAGACTTCCACTACCGATTACAAAGCTAGAAGTATCAAAACTTAGAATACCAAATTCTTGTGTATCTGATGAAGAGGCAACTAGCAAGTCATCTATGTAGATACTTGCCTGCTTGCTATCCAATTGGTTTTCTAGGCATGCTCTAACGTGAGAAAATTGTCCTTTTGCGATAGAGCCTGAAGCTATGACATATGAATCAGATGCTGAGGAAACAAGAAATACAATTTTACAGTTAGTTGTACTAGCTGATTGTGATAGTGCTAGTGTATAGCCTGCAGATCCTTGCAATCTTTGAATAATGACTTGGTTGCTGTTGACAATATCCGGAACGTAGAGATGAGCTTCAATTTCAAATGGGCTTTGACCAACTGTAAGACATGCAGCACCTGTAGCACCAGGTGAACTAGAAAACTCATTACCAGAAAACGGACTAACAACAATCGATGTTCCACCAGTAGCTTCTGTTGTTTGAGTTCCGGAAAAAAATAGAAATCCTATATTTTTTGGAATTTGATCAAAGACATATTTTTCAAAACCAGTAAGTTTAAACAAAAATGAATCAATATCTGCTTGCGAACCAGTATATGGGTATTCATTTATCGCCTTGTGTAAAGCAATATCTACTTTGGCTCTTGCAGGAGCAAAAAATGTATGATTTTTAAAATCAGCAAAATTTATTGAAAGCTGCTGTGTCGATTTAAACCCAGCTGTATAAGAATCAAGGAAAAAATTGTCTTCTTCCGTTGAGTGATCACCGATAGCTGCATTATTAATACCTCTTCTTGTGACACTGGTTGTTGTTTGATTCTTTTTTCCCCTAAAAAGAGGTGGACGAGATCTTAGACGAGACATGCTACTCTACCCTAAATTTTGCTGCAACATCATTGACAATAATTTCTTGCCCTTTGTTGACTATCTTAAAATCAAATGTGTATGTTCTTCCTCGCGGAAATGATGACATAAAAATGTCAAAATAATGAGAACTTGAATCATTGGATATTTTTGTTCCAGGATCATGAAAAGGAATTATGATATCATCACTTTCAAAGTCTCTAACCCTGTAATAACATTTATCAACAATTACACCTAAGTTTTCTAGCGGTGTTTTAGCAAAAACGATGTCTTTGTTGAAATCATCAATAAACACTCTAAACCTAAATTTCTCATTATTCTTATATGCAGATCTCATATTTGTAATATTAATAAAGTACCGTTCTGGTGTTTGAGAGAAATATGTTGTTTCTCTTGCGTTAATATTTAAGCTTCCTGTTGCGTATAATACGCTTCTGTCTATTGAAAGCCATTTCACTCCAAAATGAAGACCGCTTGCACCTGAGCCTGTAAGATAGCTTCTAATATCGCTATCAAATGAATTTACAAGAAATGAAGACTTATACAATCCGCTAGTCGGAATACTTCCTATTGAATATTGAGATCCACTATAAAATCTAGATATGCTACCAGATTCAATCTTTACGATAACACAATTGCTGCCAGTTAGCTGTGTAAGCGAAGAGCCTGAGAGTAGGTTAGATTGAACCCCTCTCGTGTATGAATTAAGAAATATCGATCCTGATGTATTAAATTCAAACATCTGTGTTTGATCTGAGATAGAATCGTCATAAGTTATGATAAGCTTTGGTCGCTTAGCTGTGTTTGTTGTATTTCTTGAAGCAAACCGCTTGACAAACCTTGTCTTCCCATCAGTCTCTTGGGATGATGTAAATGAAAGTCTAAATCCTGTATCCGGAATGATTCCTGCCAGGACACCGGAGACAATTTTGGTTACATTGACACTTAGATCTTCTTGGCCTGACTGAAATATTTGAGAAGATTCAAAGGAAACAATTCCGTTTCCATCATTCAAATTTCCTTGTATAAAATAGTCGACGTCTGGTGTTGTAAGACTTCCTCCGTAATTTGCACCAGTCATGGCCCACAAAACAGGTGTACCAGATACTGAAGCTGTAATAAAGTTGGTAACATCAATATCTTCAAATCTTACAACATCTCTTCCATTGCCTTCGTCAAAGCTTTTTGAAAGTGGGTATACAGAGAGCTTAAAATTAGAAGGAGTAGTTTGACCGCCATACACATCAGATAAACTAATGCTACATGTAAGATTTGCAGAGCCAATATCTAGCTGCCCAGCTGTTATTGCGTCTTTAATATCTGTAAGATCAAAATGAATAAGTGCTCTACTTAGCTCTATTGGAGAATCTTCTCCGCTAAAAGTGTTTTCATCATAGAGCTTAAAAATATCTATAGTTCCGGCTTGACCGGTATTAGAATCAGTAGCTCTAAGTGTATTAGAAATAATCTTATTAGTGATATATGTGTCTTTGTCTGCTTGAACTATTCGATACATCTAAACTCCTAGATTGCATTTCCAACAATGTCTGTATTGGGATACTTTACTTCAAAAATGCCACCAGCGGGCGGGGAAAGTACACCTCTTGTAATTGACTTTTTTGTGCTTATTGACATTGATGAGTATGATCTATCATCAATTGATCCGGCAAGGCTTGTAAATTCATATTTGTCAAGGCTTGTTACACCTTCTTGATTTATTATTAGATTTACCATATCAGATATACTAATTCCTGCATCAATGTGCATGTTTTTAGTATCGAGATATTGAATTATTGAATTGTTTATCTTTGTTAGAATCCCTGATTTGTCTTCTCTGTCATCGATTATAACAGTATAAGAAAAACCAATATTAACTATCTTTGAATCAAGAATGTCAAACGAGTCTGAGACAACTCTAAATTCATTGATATACGTTGAAATATTTCGCTTAAGTGTATCAGGAGACTGAACAAGATAGCCACTTGAATCTCTACTGACAAGATAAAGCAAAGAAGACAACGGATTAACTGGGTTTGGTTGAATTCCTACTCTAAATGCTCTTCCGAAATTTGTTGGCATCAGGAAAATTCTTGAAAGCAAGTCTTCCTTGGACACAACTCTATTTTGTGAATTTCTGGTAGACAGAGCTATGAGGCGCAAGTCTTCAATGGTTGGTGCATTTTCTCCTCCTTGCGCAACAGAAATATTATTTACCGTAATTGACGCTCTAATTGTTGCAACTTTTCCTGCAGTTACACCTGCTCCAAAGCTCGTCGAAAGGTTGCTCACTGTTTTTATACTATTTGCAGCAACATTGTGAGAAATTCCGCCGCCGTGTCTGTAACGTACACGAATGGTAGTATTTTTAGGACTAACTCCTAAGCTTTTTGAACCAAGTAATGAATTTGGATCAATTGAAACTCTTTGAAATGTCTTCTTGTCTCCAAAAAGCGGCAAAGAAACTTCACTTGGATCTGGAAGAATATCATTATCAAGTGTATCTGCTTGCCCGGAACCAAAAACAATCGTGACAGCTCCTGAGTCTGAATTTGCACGAGTTATAAATCTATATGGTGCAGGAACAATTGCAATTGCATTTTCAACTGCTAGACTATCTTGATTGTAGTTGTCAATTGCTCTGAATACTGTATCTTGTGCAAGAGAATCAACTTCATAGTATTCATTTCCTATGCTATCTTTGACAAGCAAGACTTCACTTACATTTGGATTTCCGAGCGAAATTGTTTTAAAGGGAGCTGCATCATTTCCAAAAGTAAATTGTTCTTCTGCTATGCCGCCCGATGCACATGTAGCTGTTCTTTTGACAGAAAATGTTGCCGGATTTTTATTGGCATCTGTGGTTAAAATTGTATATGTTGCAATATACTTTCCAAAATCATCTTTCTCAGAAAAATCAATATCGTTGACAAGTGTAAAGCTAATTCCGGTATTTGAAGTGCACCGTGTTCCTGCTTTTAGAATTGGTAATTGTGATTTTGTAGGAAAGTATCCATCAGTTAAAAGTGCTGCATCAATAGTAAAAACAAAATCAATATCGCAAAAAGCCGGTGATGCACCCTTGATCTTCACACCAGCAAGACGTATAAGCCTTTCAACGTTTCTTCTTTCTACTGCTGTATCAAGGCTAAGTTCATTAAACTGGTGATCAAGATAAAAAGACGTCTGATCTCCTATGTACGCAACAAGATCAATTAGCATACCACCAACAGATGCTTCAGAAAAATCTTGAATCTTGTCCGGAAAATACAGTCTTGCATATTGTAGAAGCTCTGCTCTAAGACTATTAAAGTCTTTAGCAAGATAGTTTCTCTGCCTTTTTTGCTTAAGATTCTTTTTTACGTCTGAGAGTGCCATCTATTTATCCGATATTTGTGATGATAATTTCAACTGTCTTTACTGAGGTTGAAAGCTTTGGAATAGAAAAATTTATCTTTATCTTTATCTTTGATATTCCATTTTGATCTGTATTGAGTATTTGAGTCTCAAAAGAGCCAAGGCTGATGAACGGCATATACTTCTCAGTTGTTGACTTGACAAGTAGCATGGCTTGTTCATCGTAATCTGATAGTGAAAGCCGCTCTGTCATAAGAGCTCTAAGATTTGCACCAAAATCATAGAATGGCAGTCGCTCTCCGTGATTTATAAGCAACATATTTCTAAAATTGTCAATCATCTGGTCAAGAACTACATTTGACATTGCAAATGGTCCACCAATCTTTGATGAATAGTTGACAGGTGTTGAAATTCCTACCGGCTGTGGTTGGACTGGTTGAACACTTCGTGGATTATCTGCAAGATCACCCACACTCTTAAAGCTAATTGCTGCCATGCTAATAAGTATTTAGAATCTAAGATCCTAGAATCTTTTTTGACTTTATAGTCTCTAGTAGCGACATAATTTCACTAGCTCCGAGACTTATCTCAGCAAATTGAGCGGCACAGGCCCCTTCGACGGAAGCATCAACTGCAGTATTAAACTCCTCAGACTGAGGAGTCACCCCGCTTACGATCAACGTTGGGACTATAGTCGCTGTAGCAGCGCCGCTCGGGGCCAAAGAAGATTGCAATGCTCCTGCAATATCAAGTAAGTTTTCAACTATCTTTTTAAAATCATCATATCGAAGATAGGCTTGATCGTCATTTTCGCCAGAGAGCCTTATTTTATCTCCAGGTGTAATAACAATATTGCCGTCGTTCTTAATAATGATGCTAGTTCCGCCTGCTACTTTGATCTTAAGATCATTTTCAGAAATAATTCTAATTGCGTCAGATTTTATTGCAATTGTAGGCTGTTTACCTGAGTCATTGCTGTCTATTGAATAATAATCATCTGCACTAAACTTTCTAGAAATAATAATTCTAGATTCATCATATTTGCTGAGTATTCCTGATGTTTCGTAGCCTTCATCTTCAGTTATTATTGGCTTGACTATTTCATCATAGCCACTTGAATTCTTAATAGTCTCTTGATCTTCAGTCATTGCCAAGCCAGCAATGATGTTTATTGTGCCTGAACCTAGCCCGTCATCACAAGAAAGATTTATTGCTGTACTATTAGATCCCTGGATTGTAAAGTCTATTGATTTGCTTGTTATTGCCAATGTAGGCTCACCAACAAATTCAGACTTTGAAATTGCATTAGTCCTAACACTGTCAAGATCAATTGCAGATGATTGTGCGTCAAAAAATATCTTTGAATTTTTCTTTCTGCCATCTGGATCAGACTTCAAAGCCCCGTATAGCCTAGCCCTGTCATCGTGTGTAAAGTTTAAATCTTCAGCAGACATGTTTTGAACTTTTCTAGTCATCCAATATGAAACCTGGCTTGTTGCTTGATCAAAAACCCAGGCTCTTTCTCCGGCTTTTAGCGGAAATGTAAGATGAGAAAAGAAAGGAAAATATACTCTTTTTTGATTATTCAGCCTTCCAGAAATTGGAATTGCAACAATTGTTCCACAAGGACAATTGTCAAGAAAGTGAGAATTTGCAAGTCCAGATACAATCTTGCTAGATTGTTCAGAAGTCAGTGCATTAATATCTGTGATATAATCAACTACAATAACTTCTTGAAACATAACTTAGTCATCCTCGTTGATTTGATCATAGATTGAGTTTGAATCTATTGGCCTATTATCTTCTTTTGTAATAATCTCTGCAAGCTTGATTAGCTGGTCATTTGCACGTGACATCCGCTCTATGTACTTTACAACAACAGGTCCGAGAATTGTATGATTTGCAGCATTACCTTTTAGTTGCATAATAGTATCTGTATATAAAATTGAAGCACTTTCTCTATCTGTTATTGCATTTTTATAGATTTCTGTCCACAATATTCGCTTTTTATCATCTATGTCTTCTATTGATTCTAGTAATTCTTCAAATTGCTTTGCTTTCTTTACTTTGTTATCTAGAATGTTAAGCTGTGCATTAATAACGTCTACTTCCGCTGTTTTCTTTGCCATGTGTCTCCTATTTTATCCAAAGATATCAAATTCAAATTCTGACATTGTTCCTCTATAGTGCTTCTTGATAGATGACATTGCAGTTGAAATTTGCTTTGTATTAAGATTTGTCATTTCTCTAATATAGACAAATACCGCACGCTTATTGAAAAAATCTATTTCATCAATATTTTTAAATAACTTAACTATTGCATCCATACAAAGCTTTTCATGATCTTGATTTAGCCTATCAGCAACTTCGACAAACATAAGATCTAATTGCGCAGCTTGAACAGCTTTTTTCCCAGTTGATCCGTATAGTTCAAAGGTAGGCTCAACAATATCCATAAGTTCTATTTCAGGAACTATTGTTTTATCATCAATATTTATGTGTCGCTTGGTATGCTTGATTTTCTGTCTCATTCTAACAATGATCCAGTTTTTTGCAACAACATTAAAGTATGAAAAAGCTTTTGATCCACGAGATGCATCAAACTTTTTCATTTTCTCATAAAGAAAACTAACACAGTCGCTTCTAAATTCATCAACAGTGACATGCGCATTTGCACCGTGGATAAAAATTAAGTTTTCAACAAGCTTTGTAAAAGCAGGCAAAATATCTTCCGTGTATATTTTTTCTCTGCATGCATTATCTTCTTCTGTCTGGAATTTCACAATTGCGTCATGTGTTCCAGTGTGAAAATAAAGCTTAAGATCGTTCTTTTTAGGAGGTGAATCACCTTTGGCTGCTTTAATCATGATTTTTCTCCACCTGGGCTTGCAATAATATTGGCTACTCTAAGTAGAAGAGCCTGACTTGATTTGATTTCTTGAATAACTTGTCTTATTTCAATAGAATCAAAAAAGATAGGTTTTTCAAGAATTTTTGCAAATATTCCGTATTTTTCATCAAATGCATCAAGACAATCTTCAATTTCATCTTGCATTCTTAGGATAATCATGCCAAATTTAATATTAAAATATACTGAAGTTGTCAATAGAAGCAATAGAATAACTATCAGTATTTCAAGAACCATTTAGTATCCTTGATATAACTTGATTATAAGTTTCTAATATTTTGTCTTTGGAATAGCTCTTTCGACATTTGTCTTTGAGCTCAAGTGCCCATTGTTTTGGCACAGCACTAGATTCTCTAAATTTCTTGATTTTCTTTTTGAAGATTGCTTCACTGGGTTGTGCCCAGTGTGTTCCGCTCATAAATATTCTTCCGTCTATTCTCGCATCAGGTACTTTTACGAGCGTATTGTCTATTTTTGTCCACTTACCAAGATTTAAAAACTCAGTATGTGCAGACCACTCTGTAGCAATAACAGGAAGACCAGAAGCAGCTGCTTCGAGGAGCGGCAGACCAAATCCTTCACCTCTGGTAAGACTTACGAGTGCTTTTATGCTTTTATGTTTATAAAGTGAAGAAATCTCATCATTTGTCATGTTTCCATGAACAAGATAGACTGGAACACTGCTGTTACTTCTTATCTGCCTAAGAAATCCTCGAATTGTTCCAGAAGTATAACTTCTATCAATTGAAGTTCCGCGGCCGCTATTTGTTTTTAGAACTATTCCAACATCTTTGTCATCTTTAAATGTTTCACAGATCCACTTGATAGTATCTGTAATGTTTTTTCTATCTACAGCTGATTCAGTTGCAGTTAGCTGACTGACTATTAAAAAGTTAAAACTTGTTCTAAGCTGCATGTCGATAGCATTTTCTGAATTTTCAATCGCAGTCATATACCATTCTGGAACAACATAGATCGGTACAGTCAGCTTTCCTGTCCTTTCAAGCACGCCTTTTGTAAAGTTTGAAGGAACGACAATAGCTGTCATTGTATTGCACTTTTCAATCCAGACAGGATTGCAAGTATCTGTTTCAACAGCTGCAGTTATTCCAACGTTTATCTTTGCCAAGCTGGTTGACCATTCATCTGGTAGTTGAACCTGGAATGAAACATCAAACCCAGATTGTTCATCTGTGGATCTTTTCATAATATCGTCTATGATTCCATCTTCAGATGCAGAGTCAATAAGCCAGGAAGTATTTCCCCATTGCACTATTTGTGTAAATAGATTGCAATCTGGAATCTGTTTTATTGCTTCAAAAACTTGTCTGCTATGCTGGCCGTATCCAGAAATACTAAGCAACGGAGCCCGTATGACAATTTTCATTACATCTCCTCGACACTAAATGTTTTTCTATTTTGCTTCCAGCTAGAAATCAAAGTATTTGCTGATTCATGCCACATATCAATCGTTTTATTAAACCCAAATTCAGATCTTGCATAGTCAAAAACTTTCTTTCCAAGCTTTACCCTCTCAAGATCATTAAGCTCATACATTTTCATGATTGCTTGAGCAACATTTTCATTCTTGACATAGTCTTCATAGATATAGGGAACTCCTTGTGAGCCAACCAGCGTCTTTATGTCAATATCAAGTGCAACGCCGTTGTGAGAACCATCTCTATGATCGACAACTTGTCGTGTCATACCTCCTGTTTTTGCAGCAATAATTGGGACACCTGCATTCATAGCCTCAAGAGTTGAAAGACCAAACCCCTCAGCAAAACTTATATTAATACAAAAATCTGATATATTATAGAGAATATTCATCTTATCGAATGCAAGTCTCTCTTTTGAAAAGACAACGTTTTGCTGGATCCCTAGATAGTCTGCAACTGCAAACAAGTTTGGACCTTCTTGATCAAGTGGGTCTGTATGCATAATTAGTGATGCTTTCTTGTGACCGTGTCGTAGCTGCAAGTCATCAATAAAAAGCTTCCATGATTCAAGCACATCACTAGGGCGTTTTCTTCTTGCATTCCTATTAACCCAGATTCCAGTAAAATGATCAGCTCTTTCATTTCCAAGCATTTGCATTTTAAAGTTTTTTCTTTCTTGGGCTGGTATTGGAAAGAAAAGTTCTGGCGGTATTGAATGAGGAATAAAGTTTGTCTTTTCTGGAAACTTATCCTTAAGCATGTCATACGTTGCATAAGAGTGGCAATTGATTAAATCAGTTGCTTCATACAGTGGTGCATTGAATGATGGATACGGCAAATTATCCCATACATGCCACCATGCAACAGGACAAATTTGATGAATTTCATCTTCCATCTCAAACAACCAGACAAAAAATCTAGGATCTGTAAAGATCAAAAGAAGATCTGGCTTTTCAGTTGCAAGTGTAATTCGAAGAAGATCTCTATTGCCAAATCCATCAATTGGCTTGATAATAAAATCTTCATTGACTACGACAGTTCTATAGTCAGTATGCTTGACTGCTGCTCCAAACTGTCTAAATGTCCACCCACCCTTTGCTAGCAAACCATTGACAAGATGTCTAGTTTGTGTGCCTACACCGGATGTTGAAAGAGCATGATCTGATAGGATTAAAACTTTCTTTTTCATGTTTGTTGATTAAACATAGTCTTTATCTTGAATTAGTAAATGCTGGATATTCTATTGATCCTGGACAATGATCAGTATTTTTAAACTCACAATACGTGCAAGACATTCTATTTTTTATTGCCTTTCCTGCAGTAACATTGCTAATCATTGATGTTACAAGCTTGTTTGCATTCTCTAACATTTTTGGACCAACAGATACTTCTACGAGCTCACAAGCTTTGCCTTTCTTTACTCCTCGCTTCAGTAGAACAAATCCGCACTTAATTTCTTTAGGATCAATTTCAAATTTCTGGCTAGTATAATACTTGTAGAGTGCAATCTGTGCTTGCACTAAAAAGTCTTGCTTTTTATCAGCAGCCCAGCCTCGGGAGCCAGTTGTTTTCCAGTCAATAATCCACAATCTATCTTGTTCATGACTATTCTTTGATTTTATCATTGCATCAATAAAGCCTTTGAACTTTATATCACTGCCTTCTACAGTTTCATACAATGCGTGCTCTGCTGCAATAAATTCCCAGCTTGGAAACGTTTTTTCAAGAAATTCTGGAATTTCATCAATAATTTGCTTGGCTTCTTTTATCCATGTATCTGGATTTTCAAAGCCTTTCTTTTCCCAGCCACTTCTAATACTGCTTTCTAGCCGATCAAGATTAAAAGTTCTTTTTTGAAGATACTCTTCACATTCAGCATGAACATGTGTTCCAAAATCAATATTTGGGCTTGGCTTGAATTTATCAATCTTGTCAATATAGACAAGTTTGTGCCTCCAAGAACAGTCTTTCCAGGCTTTTACTTCAGAATAAGAAACATGTGGCTTTCCAGTAGGAAAAAGCATATTTTGACCTCGAATAAATTCTACAAGGCCAATCTTAGAATTTCAAGTTAGATTTTATTATTACTAACTGCGCGTCCAACTTGTAGCTCCCAGTCCCTGTCTTCGAGAGGTCGAACTTCAAGATTTTTTTCCCAAATAGCTTTTAATAA
>Ga0181348_1001000_pt1 | contig 12419 bp, 18 predicted proteins | sample Su13VDMM110DN_FD_130092 | JGI IMG/M metagenome (GOLD analysis project Ga0181348, IMG submission 130092) | Freshwater viral communities from Lake Michigan, USA - Su13.VD.MM110.D.N | ecosystem: Environmental > Aquatic > Freshwater > Lake | place: USA: Michigan | collected 2013-07-16
CCCACTAAATCAATGCCTGCAACAGAAGACGCAGTCACACCAACTGTGGAAATGTGCGATGATTTAAAGAAGACAGTTGTTGCTCTTCTCCTCATTGATGGAACATGCAGCCGGGTCTGGATTGCTAAAGCAGACGTGGAGTTCCTATGACACCTGCAATCGGCCAACTCCGTCAATGGACGCATCCTGAAAACCCAAAGCGCAGAGGTGTGGTGTTTCTGGTTGTCGGCGAAGGACATCCAGAAATGAGCGGCCTGCCTGTGACTTTAGACATCTTAATTGACGGTGAGATGGTCATGATTGGATATGACTGGGTCTGTCACGCAAGCGAGGTGATTGATGAAGCCCGGTGACCTCGGGGGCGATGAATATGTCGAAGTCCTGATTGAGGGGATCAAGCTGAGCTTCTTTAGAGCCGAGCTTTGTTTGATTGAAGATAACGAAGCCTTGTAAAGCGCCAATAATGGCAATAAAATAAAACAACAGGATACACTATGACTGAATCTGAGTCTAAAGCACGTGAGCACCTCGCCTATGGCGGTGGGACGTTTCCTTCTGAATGGGTTGAAGGTTTGATCCAAGAGATTGATAGACTGAGGGTCATTAATGAGGCGTTGAAGAGCGCACCAACGGTGACTGAACTCTTTTATAAACATGATGCACTTTCCGGTTGTAGCGGCTACGGAAAGTTTGATCTTCGCCAACTTGATAAGGACCGATGGTCAATCGACCTTAATAATGAACACATTGAGCTTTACAACAAGCGCGGCCGTCGTGTTCGAAGCGGTCTTAGTCAAAATCCTGAGGGAGACTGGTAAGATGATTGAAGAGACTTGCGTTGTTTGCGGCAAAAGTTCTTGAACACTATCAGACGTCAACATCCTAGAATAGTTATCTGTAGGATGTCGATATATGGCAAGTGTAGAGAAGATAAGGATCGCTTTCTTCAAAGGTGATAAACATAAATTTCATCATCGATTTATTCGTTGGTGGACAAAAAGCCTATATTCACATGCCGAGATTGTGCTAGATGACGGTCAAACATGGGTTTCAATTTCGCCATTTCTCTATTCAAGAGTCGCTGCAAGAATAAAAACGTCAGTCAATCAGCATGATTGGGATTTTATCGACTTTGTTGTTGTTACAGATAAGATTCACGCTCTCAAAGATTTTATTTCTGAGACAACTGGAGACAAATATGATTGGATTGGTATGCTCCTTTCTCAAGTGTTACCTGTAATTGTAAAAGGCAAGGGAAGATGGTATTGTTCATCATGGATCGCACATGCCCTTAGCCACGCCGGGATTGTTCGATGGCGAACACTTGGAATTTACGAGCTCCCAGACCTGCATCCGGGTAAGTTATATGAAATTCTTAGTACAACTGAGTCATTTCCGTCAGATGACACAGAAGACAGCGTGTTGTAGGTTCACACTAGCTTAATAAGCTATTGTTATACTAATTAATCGTGCCCGTGTTTAACAGAATATCACGCATCATAAACCTGATATATACAGATAGGTGCTTGTTGTGATAGCAGCGAAAAATCAGCTTAGAACATGGAATAATCAAGATGGAATATTTCTTGTAATTGATGTCTTAGATGATAAAGCAATAATAGCAGACGGAAAACATAGAAAATATGTTGATATTGAAGTTATTAATAACAGATCAAAAATAACAGATCTAGTTAAGACAGGTGATCTGAGATTTTGGTCAGTGTCAACAACAAATTCTATTCATGCCTTTATGATCGTCTCAGTAAGAGCTGATGAAAGAGGCGGTATCTTTTGCGATATTTTAGATGAAAGCAAACTGTATGTTATTTCACTTGGAAGTTTGCTTCTCGCATCAGAATTATTAAACGCACAATGAGGCGCCTCCCTAAGATCGGTAGTCTTATCAGACTTACACACTATACATTAACGACGGGCAGCGTCATGATCGGTTCATGTGATAATCTTAGAGAAATTGAAGTTCCTACTTCTACAATTGCCCTTGTAATTGGTCGCATGAATCGTGGCAATGCAACAGATAAAAATTTTGTCCCTGTCATCATGGTGAATGAATTCAAGGGTTGGATTTTTGACGATGAGTGGAAACCTATCGTTTGATAGTGGGCGTATATGTAATAGAGACAAGAAGTCTTTAACTTTAGTCTCCACTAGCTACACTTGATGAATAGTTAGTAGCATATTGGAGACTTGCGCATGTCGCTTAATAATGTAGTCATGGGTGAAGGATATGTCCCAGCATACCAGATCTCTTCAACACCTTTTATCACATCATCATTGGTGGCATTTGGTGCAACCGTACGGGTCAATTTTGACACAGTTACAAGATTCTTTACAGTAAAAAACAACGGTGCAACAACATCAGTTGTTGCGATCGCATTTACAGAGAACGGCCTAAAGACAGCCAATTCAAATTTCTTTGTGCTAAGCGGATCAGAAACATTCACAGCTGAGATAAGAACAGACAGAATATTCATCTCAGGTTCTGAAGGTTCGTCTAATGTTTCAATTCTAGCAGGACTTACACAAGTTCCTGTCAAGAACTTCTATACAATCACAGGCTCCAATGGGTTTGGGTCTGTTGGTTAGTCTCTCATTGTGTTCAAAGCTGCTAAAATTTCTAGAGGTGTTGTAGACGAATCTTGATGACACGATAATACAGAGGTCAAGAATGAAGACATATGATGTGATCTACTTTCCTGAAGACATTACTGATGGTTATCTAATTGATGAGATTGCTGACAGGGACAAGTTAATTGTGTCACTTTACGACAATCTCGTCACACTCATTACAGATATAGACCTCTCAAAGCATTGTGACAATTCTAGCATTGAATTATCACGCGACACAATCAAGAAATGCAGAGACTTTGTTAAGACTACCCGAAATATACACGGATTGTAAGAAAGATGATAAATATTCACTGAGGTAAAGACTAATGGCGCTCGTAGGAACAATCTCAGGAAGTAACGGGTCTTCTACTACAGCAGTATCAGGATCACTGATCATAACAGCTGGTGGTGATCTTGCAACTGCAGCAGCAACATTTAACCTTCTAAATACGACAGCGACAACAGTCAATATGGGCGGTGCAGCTTCAGTAGTCAATATTGGCGCTGCAGGAAGCGCAATGACTTTTGCTGGAAATATTACAGGATCAAATGCCCGTTTGAGTGGCGATCTTGCTGTCAATGGTGGAGGTATCACAACTACAGCAGGAACGCTTAACATTGCAAGCACAACCAGCGTTACAAATCTCTACGGAAGTAGTCTCTTATTAGGCGCCACGGGAAATGTAAATCTCTCAGGTTCTGCGACAATTGTTAATGCTGGCGCATCTGGCCTATCATTTCAGAAAGACGGGTCCACATACGCAACGCTAATAGGCGACGCGGCCTCTATCGCAATTGGTGCAACACCTTCAAGAACAATTGCAAACTTTTTCACCAGCAATGTAACAACGCTAAGTGTCGGTAGTGCAATAACAACTAGCAGCTTTAATGGCGACGTTTCAATAGGCGGGAAAACAACGCTTTCAACAGTCATTGAAAAACTTAGCGCTGTCAATGCTTTGACAGGCACAGTCTCATTTAGTATGACAAATCAAGGAATCTTCTACGTAAACAATCCAGCAGGCGATATCACAGCAAACTTTACAAGCGTCCCTACTACAAATAATAGAATCATCACTCCGACTGTCATCCTTTCGCAAAGTGCAACTGCAAGAATGGTCAGTGCAGTCCAAATTGACGCAGTGGCTCAAACAATCAACTGGGCCAACGGCACAACACCAACAGGAACAGCAAACAAGCAAGATGTCTTCGGGTTTAGTCTCATCAGATCAGGTTCTGCGTGGAAAGTCCTCGGCCAGATGAGCACATACGGGTGATCTGATGTATGTCAGGTTCTTAAATGCCGCCGTCTCTCAAAATTTTAACGCACAGCGTTCAAGGTATGGTGCATAATGTACGGTAGAATGGCAGGTTTCGCAGGACCTATCTCACCACGACCTGCTCAAGGTATTGTCTACTCCGCTGGCCTGTACCGTACGACATATTCAGGCTACTTCGCAGACTCCGTCAGTTTCTTCGCGACAGCCACAGCCACTGCCACGCTCGTCCAGACGACAGTCATTGAGGAACCGATCACTGATGATGGCTCAAACTTCAGCATGCAATGGCTCGGATACTTTCGTCCCACGACAACTGAGACCTACACATTCTTCCTTTCGTCAGACGACGCTTCTTACCTGTGGATCGGTAGTAATGCGATCTCAGGCTTCTCTACTGCGAATGCCACAGTCAACAACGGCGGTCTTCATGGTAGTATTGAGACGTCAGGAACAGCTGCGCTTACTTCCGGCGTCTATTACCCGATCCGAATTCAATACGGTGAGCAGAGCGGAGGCGACGTCATGTCGTTCAACCACTCGACCACGACGATCACCAAGACGACAAACGTCACGGGAAAAGTCTTTTATAACCCGGCAACTAATGGATTTTGATAATAAAGTAGTGTATAGTTAAAGTTTTGTGCTAAAACACTGTTATGTTATCCATGATTTATCTTTGTTGAAAATCTTAGCACGTGTAAAATTTGCTCGAGCAAGATATAATACGAAATCATGTTAAATCAAAAGTCCATCGAACAAAAATACAGAAAACTCTCAGACATCGAGCATGTGCTTCTCAGACCGGGAATGTATGTTGGATCGACAAAATCTCGAGAAGAAGATGTGTGGTTAATCAGCGACGAAAAGAAACTGACAAAACAGAAGATCACATATAATCCTGCTTTCTTAAAACTGTTTGACGAGATTGTTTCAAACTCTGTTGATGAACACAGAAGAAATCCAAAACTCAATGAGATCAGAGTCAAGGTAGATCCTTTAACACAATCAGTTTCTGTCTGGGATAACGGCGGGATTCCTGTTGTAAAGCACGGTGAACATGACGAATGGATTCCTGAGTTGATATTTTCGAACTTGAAAGCAGGTTCAAATTTCAATGATGATGAAGAGCGCCTCGTCGCAGGAACAAATGGTGTTGGGTCTACACTCACAAATATCTTTTCTATCAAATTTAGAATTAGAACATGTGACGGCAAGAATGCCTTTGAACAGTCATTTACTGAAAACATGAGGAGCAGGACAGAACCTAAGATCGTCAAGTGGAAAGACAATTTCACTGAGATCTTCTTCCAGCCTGATGTTACAAGATTTGACATGACATCAATTGATCGTGATCATGTTGAAATGATGAGAAAGCGTTGTCTCGATTTAGCAGCATGCAATCCAAAGCTAAAGATCAGCTTTAATGGCGAGCAGTTTAAGTTTGGATCATTTAAAGACTATTGTAATCTATTCAATGATGCAGTCGTCTATGAAGAAGTTGATCGTTGGCGAATCGGCATTTTACCGTCAAGTGGCAGTTTTGAGCAAGTTTCATTTGTCAATTCTGTTGAAACACGAGACGGTGGAACACACGTTGACTATGCAACACAGCAGGTTGTCGAGTGGATCAGAGAGCGTGTTAGAAAGAAGCACAAGATTGATCTTAGGCCGTCTGAGATCAAGAACCACTTCTTTGTTCTCGTTCAAGCAGACATCGTCAATCCTGCTTTTAGCTCACAAACAAAAGAGAAGATGATCACGGAGCCACGTGACTTTGGTTCAAAATGTGAAATCTCTGAAAAGACGTTAAAGGCCGTATTTGATTCAGAAGTTGTGCAACGCATCCTTGATTGGGCCCAACAAAAAGCACTCGCAGATGAAAGAAAGCAGCTTCGTGAACTGAATAAGAATCTTGCTAAGGGTAAGGTCCTAAAGCTAATCGATGCAAAAGCTCGAGTGATGAGAGGCGGATGCACGCTTGCTCTGTTCGAAGGTGATAGTGCATCATCGGCTTTTAGAAAATACAGAAATTCTGATTCACAAGGTGCCTTTCCATTACGCGGAAAATTTGTCAATGTTGCTGAAGTGCCCTCAGCAAAAGTGATCCAGAACCAAGAAGTGAAAGACCTCTTGACAGCAATAGGCCTTAGGATGGGTGAAGAACCCAAAGACCTTCGATACGGGAAAGTTCTTATCTACTCAGACGCAGATCCTGATGGTGACTCTATTGCAGGTCTACTGATTAATTTCTTTGGACGTTACTGGCCTGAGATGTTTGCACAGGGTAAGATCTGTCGAGTGATGACTCCACTGGTTGTAGTCAAGAAGAAAGACCAGAAGCAATGGTTTTACACGGCAGCAGATTTTGATGTCTGGCAATCACAACAGAAAGATCTGGATAAGTGGGACATTGCATACAAGAAGGGTCTCGCAGCGCTTGAAGACGATGAATACAGGGAGATCATACAGAACCCAAATCTCTTTGAGCTGAAATTAGACCAGAATTACAAGCAAATTCTTAATGCATGGTTTGGCGCTGATCCATCAATCAGAAAAGTCAAAATCATGGGAACTCAAATAACTACCGAGGCAGACAGTGACCAGCACGATATCGCAACCGCCGAAGACGAACCCGCAACGATCGCTTGATGACTTCTTCAATAATGAGTATCTCAACTATGCAAAATATGTTGTAGAAAATCGTGCAATCCCATCTGTAATTGACGGGTTCAAGCCGACACAGCGGAAAGTTGCATATGTTGCAAATAAAGTTTGGAAGACAGGAAGCGAAAAGCCCTTAAAGGTATTCCAGCTTGCAGGTACCGTAGCAGCAAATGCGTATTACCATCATGGAAATGCGTCGCTAGAAGGTGCAATTATTGGAATGGCACAGGACTTTAAGAGTTCTATGCCTATCTTTCAAGGAATTGGACAGTTTGGCTCACTTAGATCGCCTGAAGCAGGTGCGGCAAGATATGTGGGTGTGAAATTCAATGATAACTTCAGGCTCCTCTATAAAGATTTTGAGCTGACAAATCCAAGATATGAAGAAGGTGAAGAGATTGAACCTAATTTCTTTCTTCCAATTATTCCGACTGTCCTATTAAATGGAGGATCAGGAATTGCTGTTGGATTTGCAACAAACATCTTGAATAGAAATCCTCTTGACTTGATAGACGCTTGCATCGATGTTCTTGATGGAAACCCTGTAAGGGAACTCAAACCGTGGATTAAAGGATTTCGTGGAACATTCGACAGATCACCTGATAATCCTAAAGGCTGGGTGATCAAAGGTGTCTATGATGTAAAGAATCTGTCGACTGTTGAGATCACAGAGATCCCGCCCTCATTTACATATGAGAAATATGAGACGATACTTGACACGCTGGTTGAAAAAGGTGTCCTTCACAGCTACGATGACCACTCATCAGGAAATGTGAATTACGTTCTAAAGTTTCCTCGTCAGACTCTTGCCGACATCCAGACAAGGAAGAAGCTCGATGACATCCTGAGGATGCAGGAGAAAGAAGGCGAGAATTACACCACACTTGATGAGCACGGAAAATTGAAGGTGTTCGATAATGTTAGCCAGATCGTCGAATACTTCGTCAACTTCAGGTTGAAGTACTACGATCTTAGAAAGCAGTTTCTTATCAAAGAGCTTGAGTCTGAGCTTAAGAACCTGACGAATCGTGCTAAGTTTATCAAAGCAATCTTGGATAAAGTTCTTGTCATCAATGGTGCAAAGAAGCACGACATAGTCAAATCGATGGATGGAATGGGCTTTGATAAGCAAGAAAAAAGCTATGATTATCTGCTTACAATGCACATCCAATCATTGACACTTGAGAAATATGAAGAGCTGACCAAGAAAGTCACCTTGCGAGAGAAAGATCTCGAAAGAGTCAAGAAGATGGCGCCTGAGAAGATGTATCGTGAAGATCTAAGTCAACTCAGAAATCAAGTTGAAAAGTCATTTACAAATTAGAAACACAGCGCTCCTTGACTGATAGTTATATAACGCACTATAACAGTACATTGTCAAAGGAGACATAAACATGAAGATAGAAGAAATCAAGGCACCTGACGCACTTCTTACATGGGTTAAGTCAAAAGGTTATGCGACATTCGAGACAAAATCTTGGGATCTAAACATTATTGGTGTTCGTAAGTCAAATGGAACACCTAATAAGTTTGATGACAAGATCTTTGTTGTCGCGAAGAACGACAGCGGCACACTCCAGCTTTGGGGATGGTCTGCAACAACAGATCCTGGTCTGTACTGGATGCAGAATGCCATGAATAAGCTTGGAACTGCGGCGCTGGTTCCAGGCCAATATCGCGGCAGTTGGCAAATTGGTAATCATCGCGGTAAGCCCGGTCTTGTGCAAATCAAGCCTGTAAAGACATATAGAGACGGAAACCGTGATGGAAAGATCGACCTTGTTGAATCATCAATCTCTGAAGGTCTTTACGGCATAAATCTTCACAGAGCCGGTGCGCACAGCACAGTCGTTGATAAGTGGTCAGCAGGCTGCCAGGTCTGGGCAAATGATGCTGACTACGAGCAATTCATGGCGCTTTGCCAAAAGCAAGTTGCTGTGAATGGTTACAAGACATTTACATACACACTGCTTAACGAAGAATAAACCTACATGGAGCCAAAAATGGAATTACTTGTCGCAGCATTGATTGGTATCATCCTCGGTGGTGGAACTGCAACTGGTGTCGCCGTCGCTGTCAACAACAAGACAAGCAAGGCAGTAGCAGAAGCTGCTGCAGTTGCTGGTTCAAAAGCAGCTGCAGAAGTTGTTAGTGATCTGACTGCACCGTCAACGAACTTAACAGCACCTGATCTCTTAAAGGTCGCTTGCTCATCTGAGCATATTGATAAGTACGGTGACATGTTGTGTCGTGAGATGTTCTGTCGCATGCAAACTCGCGGAATTGATGCAAAGACCTCAGGAACAGAATGTGAGCAGATCTCAAATGTTTCCAACAAGAAAGCAATGATGCTAACATGTGATACTCTTCAAGAGCCTACTCGTAAAGAGTGTTATGACTTCTTTGACAAGCGAATCTAGTTCAGTCTGATAAACAGCATAAAGCACAGATGATAAATTCGCATGAATAGATGTAAAAGTGATTTCTGCGACATATATTTGTTATGAGGAAAATTGAAAGTTCATGTTCAAGCTTGATATTGATGAGACTTCTAATGAAAGTGAAAACACCCCGATGATCACATGTCAAATTCACGGTGATTATCCTGCTTCTCTTAAGAAGTACGGCTGTCCTGATTGTGCTGCAGATGAGCTTGATGACGAAGAGTTTGATGATTGGAGAGAACGTCAGGTAAGAAAAGTGACCCGCTGATCTAAACTTTGCGTGTAAAAACGAAGTGCGTTGTTATAATAACAATGTGACCCACACAATGTGGTTTATCAAGGCGCTGATAGCTCAGTTGGTAGAGCATCGGACTTTTAATCCGTTGGTCATGGGTTCAAGTCCCATTCGGCGCACCAAATAAAGAGTGTTAAATGTCATCTGACACTATCACAGACATCGATCGTGAAGCACTCCAGGCGTTCTATGACTCTTGTAGGCTTCTTTTGAAACGTGAAATCGTCACCCAGATCGCAGCTCAGAAGTCATTCGAAGAATGTCTTCACGGACTTTTGAGAGAGACGGCGTGGATGCCTACACACATCTCACCTGATGCAGCACAAGCACTGATCGACGGTAAGAAATCTGATGTGCAGCGAGCACATGGAATCTTAGTAGGACGTCTAGACAGGTCGGCGAGGACAGGTGTGATCCTCACAGGTCCACGCATGGTGTTTGATGAATGGCTCACCTTTTACAAGGAACATGATAAGACGGTGATCTTGACAAAAAGTGAGCACGGATCTAAAAAAATGTTCACTCAAGATGAACTAATTGTATTACCCTCCATTACACACTGTATGTTTGGTTCTGCAGGTTTCTCTTTCAAAACTAGGAAGTCTAAGGAAATTGCATGGCTCAGGAATGAGTTAGGCAAGTCAACGTCCCCGTAGCTCAGATGGATAGAGCACCGCTTTCCTAAAGCGGCGGTCACAAGTTCGAATCTTGTCGAGGACACCACATTGAACATGGACGGCGGGTGTACAGTATCCCATGCAAATGGGGAGCACAGCTGGACCGGGACTGATGACGCTGTACGGGCTCCGGGTCTCCATGTTCTTTCTTTCAATGCAGGATTAATTCAGCGGTAGAATTAAAGGTTTCCAACCTTTCTGTCGAGAGTTCGAATCTCTCATCCTGCTCCCTCTTATCTCAATCACTCTCTAACTTAGAGTCCTTATGTCATCAACGACTGAAGCCATCACCAAAGATCTTTGCACGCCTGACTTCATCAGAGGCATCAAGTACGCAATTGAAATTGCCAAGGTAGAACAAGATGATCTCCTTGCTGAGGCTGATGATCTTGTCCATGACGGCGACATGGCAGATATGATGGATGAAATTGACGCTCTCGAGGGGCAGGCACAAGCGGTGCAAGGAGTGATCTCTAAACTTCAGTTGCGGCTTTCTGTTATGGAAGTTGAAGGTTGGATTCCAGATCCAGAGCATCTAATTACAAAAAACTAAACTTATTCCTGCTTAGCTCAGTTGGTTAGAGCAACGGACTGTTAATCCGTGGGTCCCAAGTTCAAGTCTTGGAGCAGGAGCCACTTTCCCAACCCAGACCGCCGGATAACCGGCATCACTCGCAACCGGTGACATCTGCGTCCAGCATGGTTAGAAAGCTTGAAGTCTCGGCTTCATTCGTGCAGATTGAGGGGCGGGAATTTATCAACACCTAACCTACGAGAGTTATTATGAAAATTGCTTTGTTTCTTCTCGGTGCCTGCTTTGACGCAGACACTTCTCTTTTCTCGGAGCACGTTGCAGAAGCTCCAGTCACTTCTTCTGCAGGACACCTGTTCACGTTTGTGAATCGGTGTGAACAGGACATCTGGGTCGGCAGCTTCGGACAGGGCGGCACGCCTGCTCTCAATGGAGGCGGATGGTACATGGCGAAGGGGACCTCAATGGATGTGATGGTCCCAGTCGGAAACTCAGGTCGTGTGTGGCCTCGGACAGGATGCTCCTTCGGTGAGGATGGTAACTGCCCTGAGAAAGGTGTAAACTGCTGCGCGACGGGTGGATGCTTGGGGTCGGTCGAGCAGACGTTTGGGCTCCAGTGTACGGGGACAGGGGCACCTCCCGCGACACTTCAGGAATGGACACTGGACGCTCCAAGCGGGAACGGCCCCATCGACTACTACGACGGCAGCCTAGTGGACGGTTGGTCTGTCCCGATGAAGATGACCCCCGTTCCGGGGACGTACAACGAGAAGCCCGATGCCGGCATCGGGTCGTGGTGGTGTGAGGCTGACGGATGTACGGGCGGTCTTCCCCTCTGTCCTGACGCCTACAAGGTCGAAGGTTCTCCACTGTCGTGTTGGTCGCCTTGCATGGCATCCAAGAACGCAGGATCAGAGGACGCCACAAAGCTGTGTTGCACCTGCTCCCTCACTGACCCGATTACTTGCCCTGAACCAGCCTGTGCAGGAGGTTATGGATGCACGCCCTACCATGATCCGAAGTGGTCGGCAGACATGGTCTGTGACCCGTGGAATACCGACGTGGCAAGAGCGTGGGACGCTACCGCCATCTCGTATATCGACGCCGTGAAGCAGGCGTGCCCAAAGGTCTACTCGTGGCAGTTTGACGACACGAAGGCTACGTTCAACTGCCGCAAGGACCCCAACCCCACGACGGGTGCCCCTGAATATGTGGACTATGTGATCGAGTTCTGCCCCGGCGTTCCAGCTGCTGAGTGATTATCTGGGTTGGCATGGTCACAAAGCCTCGGCTTCATTCGTGCAGATTGAGAAGTAGGAATTCATTTTTACAAGGATTACATGTCATTTCTAAACATCAGCATACCTCCTTTTGAAGCTTATATCCGCGCAGAGTTCCTGCGCAACATGGAGGACAGCCACGGAGTCAAGCTCCCGTGCATGGTCTTTGGCATGTCCTCGATACCTGGTAACGCACCGTGCTTCCATTTTATGATGGAAGACGGCGGTATGTGGTGGCGTATGCCTGTCCACGCTTTCTGCTGGAAAGATGATGCTCCGGACCAAGAGCTTGATGAGCTTGTTCTTTGGGACTCGTTCTCATACCATGTCGGGGTGACGCAGTTTGCGATGCTGAAGAACAAGAAGATCCAGTTTGTCAGCAGGCGTCGGGAGAAGTATCGCGGCACCTATATGTTCACCCTTGACTGGGCACATGAGGACGAGACAATGACAAACCTTGGACTCTCAGAGTATCCATCCCATCACAAGTGCGGTCACTTCATCCGGATGGACAACGGCAACTTTGCCATCCAGCCTAACAATCGCCTCACTGTTCACGACCCTTCTTTTTGCACGAAGCCTGACCAGCTTGTGATCCACCGCAAGTACAGCTCCACGC
>Ga0181348_1001001_pt1 | contig 12403 bp, 15 predicted proteins | sample Su13VDMM110DN_FD_130092 | JGI IMG/M metagenome (GOLD analysis project Ga0181348, IMG submission 130092) | Freshwater viral communities from Lake Michigan, USA - Su13.VD.MM110.D.N | ecosystem: Environmental > Aquatic > Freshwater > Lake | place: USA: Michigan | collected 2013-07-16
CAACGGCGACGCCTACGTGGAGAACGGCACCCGGTACGACGAGGGTGGGTGGCGGCTGTCGATCGCGGGAAAGCCCCTCGGAAAGCACCCCACCGCCCGAGCCGCCATGCTCGCCGCCGACGCCGCCCTCATCGCCCACGCCCCCGAGGACCTCCGCTACCTCCTCGATCTCGTCGCCACCCTCCGAGGCCCCCGATGACCCCCTCCCAAGTCAACGCCCTCCCCGAGCCCGTCCGCACCTACGTCTTCGATCTGGAGACACGCTGCGATCCGAGCGGGGACGTGCAACGGATCGCAAGCTTGACCGAGCAACGGGACGCGCTTGTGATCCTGCTGCAAGAGCGAGACGCCACCATCGCCGACCTCCGCGCGCAGGTGGCCGAGGCGGAGGCGAAGGGGCGGCGGGCCCTGCGAGGATCTTGACGTCTGAGCGTCAACGGGCGATACTTCACCTGTGGCCGGTGGTTGCCGTCTCGGATCGGGCTTCAAGCTGGTTTCGGGACCGATTATCCAGGGAGCCCGAGAAGGTTGGCGCCTTCTCGGGCTTTCGTCGTTTTGGACGGCCTCATCGCCCGGCGAGGGCTGGGAGCGTTGCGAGTCCAAGGAGGTAGTTGATCATTTCCCCAACGCCTCCAACGCCGCCCGAGCCCCCGCGAGTCGCGCCGCCTGCCCCGGCCGAAGCTCGCCGAGCGCCTCCAACCGCACCACCACCCGCGTGAGCCGCCCGACGTACCGCGCCCGGCGCAGCTCGGGATCGGGCTCGGGAAGGTGGCCGACGATGGCGGTCGCGAGGTGGAGGGCGAGGGTGAGGGGGTCCTGTGCGGGGCGGCTGGGGAGCCCCGGGCCTACGTCGTCCGAGGCGCTGGGGAAGTCGATGCCGGGGATCGCGGGCTTCACTTCCACCACCCACCCAGCCACCGCCGCATGACGGCGGCGAGGGCTGCGGAGGCGAGGCCGAGGAGGATGAGGGTCACGGCTTCCACTTCGAGTAGGGCCCCCCGCTCCCACCCGAGGCCGCGCTCGTGAGGAGCTCGCCCCGGTTCGCGCGCGTCGCCCGGTAGCTGACGTGGAGGAAGCCCCCGAGCGGGTAGACGATGAGCTGATCGACCGGGATGCGCGCCGCGGCGATCTTCGCCATCGCCTCGCCCACCGACATCCCCACCGGCACGAAGTCGACCGCCTCGCCGAGCAGGTGCTGCGAGCCCTTGGCGCCCTTGATCGCGGCATTGACGTGGGCCGACCGGAAGCCCGACGTGACGCGGAGGGGCACCCCGAGAAGCGCGCGGATGGGCTCTAGGACGTGCGCGCACAGGCTCGTGAGCGCGGCCACTTGCGACGGCGCTGGGTCGTTCGGCAGGCCCGTGGACGTGCGCGTCAGTTCGGCGAGGGTGAAGTGGGGGGAGAGTGACGACATGCCCCCATCGTAACACGAGAACACGCTCCATCGCGATTCAACGATAGAACGGCAACGCGTCCGGACGGCGGCGGGGTAGGATGGGGCGATGGACCGGATTTCGCTCCTGCTCTACACTTCGCGCGTGGAGGCGAATGCGCTTCGCGTCGCGCAGAAGGCGCGCGATCTCGCGTCCTCCATTCAGGACGCGGAGCTGCTTGACGAGCCCATGCTGATGAAGCGGGCGCGCGTGCTCGACGGGCTCGTTTCGATGCGCGACGACGACCTCCGCATCCTGATCCACCCGCTGTGGATCGGCCGTCGCCTCATCGCGACGGCCTTCCTCCTGCTCCGGATCGCGCGGGCGCTAAGGTAGGGGCGGCACGGGCGGGCGCGGGCCGCGGCTGAGGAACTGGTACTCCAGAGCCGCACGCTCGCGCGCCGTGAACGTGTCGAGCCACGCCCCCGCGCCGGGACGCTGCGCCTCGAAGGCGTTGCGGAGGCCGGCCCACCCGCTCTGGTTCGCGCCGTCCCAGATGGCGTTCCACTGTACGCGGGTGACGCGGTTGTGCTGCGTGCGGGCGATCTCAATCTCGAGGGCGCCCGTGACGGTGTTCACGTCGTCGAGCTGGGTGATGTCGGACGCGTTCTCGGCCATGGGGCCTCCTGGGTGAGCGGGGAGTCTACGTCGGCTCGCGCTCGCCGCGGTGCGGATCCCGATCGCGCCGGGGCGAGAGCATCGCCTCCACCCGCGCGAGCTCGTCCTGCGCGCCGTGGATGGCGTCGGCGAGGTCCTCGAGAGGCGTGCGGCGGGTCGGCGGGGTTCGAGGCGTAGGCGCGGGCTGGGCTAAGATCATGGCGCACTTCCTGTGCTGATGCGGGTGAGGGTTTGTATCAGGGCAGACGCGACGCCGGCCCCTGTCGAGAGGTCCGCAAGGAAGCCGGCGAGGGCGGTCAGGATACCGATCGTGCGGATCTTGTCGGCTGCGAGCCACGCCCACACGGCGCCAGGCACGTCGAGCCAGCCGCCGGCCTTCTGAAGGGCCTTGACCTGCAACGCCTTGACCTCGTCGCCGACGATGTCCTCACCAGTGTCGTCGTCGCGCTGCCCCATCGCACGGAGGGCCGCACGGACGGCCGCGGCTTGGGCGCGCGCCGCCTTCGCCGCGTCGGTGGTGACGCGGACGTGCTCCTCGTGCCTCGCCTTGCTCACCTCGCCCATCGCGACGAGCTGGGTACGGACGGCGGCGAGGCCCGAGGTGAGCTTGCCGATCGCGCTGGTGAGGCCGCGGAGGGCGGAGTCGAGGGTGACGTCGTCGGCCATCAGGGCACCTCTGCCGGCAGCGTCGCCACCGTCTCCACGCCGCTCGTGTCCGTGATGACGAGGAGGCCCGGCCGGTCAATGCGGGGCTCGATGAGCATCGCCTCGGTGATGCCCTCGACCGTGAGTAGGGAGGGCGCGTAGGCGGCCGGAGCCGCGATGGTGGCGACGGTCCCGCCCGCGGCGAGGAAGTCGAGCAGGTAGCTTCTGGCGGCGCTCACGGGTACGCCTTGATCGCGAAGGCGTCATCCGCGGCGCCCGAGTTGGTCCCGATGACGTGGAACAGATCGGCGCGCGAGCCGCCCGAGCCCGAATAGCGGGTTTGTGCGCCCTGGACGGCGCCGAGGAAGTACACCTCGCGGAGACGGCCGAGCGCGGCGCCCCCTTGGTTGCCCGTTGCGTTGGACCGAGCGAACGTAATCGCCCGGCCGATGTGGGCGTTGGTGGGGTCCACCTCGCCGCCGACTGCGGCGGCCGTTTGAAGAAGCACGTCCCGGCCACAAGCGTAGATGCTCGACGTGTTTGGCTGAAAAATATAGGCGTGCTGGGCGTTGTTAGACGTACTGTGGTCAAAGAAGGTGTTCGCGGTTGAAAGGAAGGCCGAGGACAAAGCGCCCCCACTCCCCTGCGTTACGGCCCCGTAGAGCCGCTCATCCGTCTCCATCGCCGAGGACGTGTCCTGCGTGTGCGCCTCGACGATCGCGCCCACGATGACGGGGTAGTGCGCCGTCGGGCTGCTCCAGATGTCGAGGATGATGATCTCCTCGGAGACGTAGATGCGGACGGTCGTTGCCGTCGAGTTGATCGCGGTCGGTCCCACGCGCGTGAAGCCGCTGAACTGGCCTGACGTGAACGGGAGGGCCGCAGTCCACGCGTTGAACGCGCCGGAGTTCTTATTGATTCCGACGTGGAGCGCGCTCGCGAGGATGGTGTCGACGTACATCGTCGGCGAGCCCGCGGCGGCGCCTGCGAAGATGATCTTCGGGGTCAGCGTCATTGGCGTACCCGAGGGGGCCGCGAAGTAGACGGCCTCGGTCGTGCCTGCGTTCTGGTAGCGCGCCTTCGTCCACTGGTGGGTTGAGGCGAGCGTGCGCGCGCGGTAGTCCGTCGTGTAGTCGGCGCCGTGGATGGCGTCGAGGAGGCCCTGGATGTTGCTCGACGCGGGGGTCACGTCGGCGAGGCGGTAGAACGTGAGGGTCGGGTTGGGGAGGCTCATGCCCAGGTGCTCCCTGCAAAGGACGTGCCGGAGTCGGTAGCGACGAAGGCGTTGTAAGGTCCGGGGTTTAGCAGGTAGAGGGCAATGAAGGTGCCGATGACCGTGGACCCAGATCGCTTGAGGTACTGCCCGTCGGACACGGCGCCCATCGTGAGCGTCGTCGGCCCGCTCGTCTCGCGCACGGCGGACGCGTAGGCGAGATCGATCGTCGGGTTGCCCGCGACGCCGTCGCCGTTGGAGACGGTGAGCTGGGCCGAGCCCGCGGTGAGGGTGCGGGTCGCCGCGGTGCCCGAGCCCGTGCGCGCGACGAGGCCGGTGGACGAGAGCGCGGCGTAGCCGTCGAGGTCGGTGTCCCACGCTTGGACGCCGCCCGAGGCTCCGATCTGCGTGTAGGAGGCGGCGCCCGCTCCGTCGAAGCTGGCAAGGCGCGAGGCGGTGCCGGTGTGGCCCGACGAGGTCCAGGCCAGCGCGGTGAGTGCGGTGTGCGCGCTGACGCCCCCACCGCCGCCCGAAGCCGCGATCGTGGTCGTCGCCACCCCGCCGGAAGTGCTTGTCGTCAGCGTGACGTTGGTCCCCGCCTCAAGCTTGAGCGCGCGCACGCTGGCGTCCGCGCTGGCGTCCACCTGGATCCACGCCACAGGGCAGATCGTCGCCTTCGCCATTAGAGCTCCTCTTCCACGATGACCGTGGAGATCTGAACCACCTCACCAGGGTCGCGGAGCTCCTGCCCGCGCACGCTCGCGTCCGAGTCCACACGGAGCGTCTCCGTCATGATGCGCCCGTAGAGGTGGGCCTCGGGGTCGAGCAGCTGGAGCCCAGCGCTACCCGGCGCGCTGGACTGCTGCTTGATGGCCGGGAGGACGACGACGGGGAGGACGGCGCCCTCCGTCTGGGCGATGATGCCGGCGAGCGTGCGCCCGGTGTCGGCGATGGCCGTGAGGCCGTCCGCGCCCGAGTAGCCGAGGCCGTAGTAGTCGGGGGCCGTGCCGGCGGTGTTCAGCCCGGTGGTGTCCACGCCGTCGTCCCAGGCCAGCTCCATGGCCCTCCGCGTCGGCCCGAGCGCACGCCCCCGCCGAGCGCCCGAGCGCGTCTCGGAGAGCTCGTAGGCCGGCGTGAAGGTGAGGCCGCGCCCGCGGCTGTACTGCCGGCCGAAGAGCCTCACGCGCCCCACGATCATCGTGCCGATCGTCATGTAGTCGTCGGGGGTGACTTGGGCGGGGATCCGCAGCATGAGCGTGTCGGTGCCGACGAAGGCGTCGAAGAGGATGACGGCCGACGGCATCCGCAGGTTCATCGTGCCGCTTGCCGGGTCGAAGCTGTCGTAGCTCTCGAGCTCGAGGCGCGTCGAGGCGTAGGATCCCACCGTGGCGCCGGCGATCCATGCCCCGCCCGTGTTGCCGGCGACGGTGCGGACGACGACCGGGCTCCCGCCGCTGGTCGAGGTGTACTCGACGGTGGCGCCTTCGAGGCGCTGGGCTCCCGCGTAGAAGGGCATCCCGACGACGGAGCCGGCCGACACGGGGTAGACGAGCCCGCGGTTGCGGACGAAGTCCATCCCCGCCATGCTCGCGCCGAGGTCGATGTCGCACACCTTGTTGGTGCCCGTCGAGTCCCGGTAGAGCGTCGCGGTGCGCCAGTTGCACCCTGCCAGGTATAGCCCGTAGAGGTCCCCCGAGCGCGCGCCGATGTCGAGGCCGGTGAGGATGATGTCCTGCTGAACCGCGTCGGAGGTCGATCGCCACACGCGGCGGGGCGACGGGCTCACGGCCGGGTTGATCGCCTTGACGGGGTAGGAGAAGTCGGCCGTCGTCGTCCAGGTGTCACCGGCGACCGTCGGCCCATCGACGCCGTGGACGCGGAGGCCGTCGACCAGGTGGACGGGACTACCGGCGGGCGGGATGAGGTGGCCGCGGGAGGTCCCGGCCGGGCTCGACAGGATGTTGCCGGCCGTCTCTCGGCCGCCTGAGAACGAGAACCACTTCCACGTCGAAGTGCAGGCGAGGGCGACGGCGCCCCACCGGATCCGGTTGGTGGCGAAGGCCGCCGACTGGATGGTGCTTGACGTGCCGATGGACGTCCACTCGCGGTCCTGACGGGGGCCGTAGTTGAGGATGCCGCCGGTGTAGGGGCCCTCAACCCTCACCCACGCGCGGACCTTGCCGACGTTGGTCGAGAACGCGCCCGAGGCCTTCCCGAGCGCGATGCGGATTGCGACACCGAGGGTGCAGTCCACCGTCGCCGTCCCGATCGAGGTGCCCGCGGTGACGTCGCGGAGGTCCACGCCGGTCGTCGTCGCATCGACGCGGACGACGTAGCCGTCGGTGCCGTCGCAGATACGCACCTCGATCGAGGCCGTGCCCGAGGTGACGAGGACGTGCGCCTCGAGGAGGACGCCGTCGGCAAGGTAAGCCGTGGTAACCGGCGTGGCGGTGTACTGCCCGCGGTCGGCCCCGGTGCAGCTCACGGTGACACCGCCCGAGCCGAGCGTCTCCGTGGCGGCGCCGGTGAAGCTCCGCGTCCACGTCGGCCCCGAGTCGTCGGGGAGGTCGATGGGGACGTAGGTGTCGTCCCACCCTGCCACCTCCCAGGCCTCCTGGCTGCCGGGGGCCGGCATCCCCACCGTGGTCCAGCCGCCGAGGTAGGCAGCGCACAGGCTGGTGTAGTCGTTGGTGACGGTGCCGAGGGTGGCATGGGCCATGACCGCGCGCCCTCGCTCGGGAGCCACCGACAGGTCGCGCCACGCCGTCGTCGCGACGCCCGAATAGTGGAGCGTCGTGCCGTTGACAGCGCCGTGCGAGTTGCGAAAGTTCTGGTCCCAGGTCGCGCCGCGGTCGATGCTCACGCGTGTGAGCACGTCGCCCGTGCCACCGCCCGCGAAGTCCACCCCGTAGACGTAGAGCGTCCCGTCGTCCATCGCGAGGAGGGCGAGCTCGCCCGCGGTGAACGCGCCCGCAGCGTAGGTGCCGAAGACCTCAGAGCCCGTGCTTGTCGCGGCCTCGACGCCTTCGACGGACGTGAGCGGCTGGGAGGCCGAGGAGAGGCGGTACACCCAGGGTTGGATGGTGACCGGCGAGAACGCGGCGCTGTAGCGAAGGAGCGCGACGAAGATCGAGCCCTGGCTGACGATCATGTCGGGGTAGCCGCGGGCGACGATGCCGACGATCCCCACCGTTACGAAGCGGCAGCCGCCGTCCGAGCTGGCGTACTGGTACACCTGATCGGCGCCGCCGTCGACGTAGTGGATCAGCATGGAGATCTGGCCGGCGAGGTACACAGCGCGGATGCGTACTACCGCGCTTGACGCCACCGCGATGGACGAGACGAGAGCCGAGCTCGCGCCCGTCGTCCACGTTGCGCCGCCGTCGTCGGAGTACGCCATCCGCACCTGCGTCGTAGAGCTTGAGGCAGACACGACGTAGATGCAGAGGAGGCGGCCGTTGGGAAGGTCAACGAGGCAGGCGCGCGTCTGTGCGTCGAGGGCCTCGACCGTGGCGCTTGTCCACTTGCCCCGGTTGTCCGCCACGTTGACCACGACGTCGTTGGTGTTCTTCGTCGCGACGACGGCGGGGAGGCCCGTCGAGGCGCGGCGGATGACGTGGGGGCACCGGTAGCGCGAGGCCGTCGTAGAGCGGTCGATGTACTCCCACCCCGCGAGCATGACGGGCGGATCCCAAGAGCGGAGCGTGTCACCGCTGAACGCCCACCGAATCGCGCCCGTGCCGACACCGCCGCCGACGAGCGTGGTGATCCCCATCGTGCCGCCTTGGGCCGCCTCGCTGGATGCGTCGAGCGTGCCGCTGGCATGGAGGAGGAGCCCGGTCGTCTGATCGGGGACCACCGGCCCCGCCCGCGGCCCCGCCTGGGAGGTGGCCGAGTAGGTCGCGGTGAGGGTGCCCGCCTCGGGAATGAGGAGGCCGCGGAGGTCGCCGGTCGGCTGGGTCTTTGCCATGGGCTACCTCGTCAACGGGGAGTCGAGCAGGAGAAGCGTCAACTGCAGGTATCCCGTCCCGTCCGTCGTTACCTCACGGACGAGGCACACCGCGCCGTCGCAATAGATGGAGGCGTCGGTGAGGGTCGCCACCATGCCGCGCTCGACGTGGATGTACTCCACCTCGGGGACCTGGTACGTCACCGTCCGCGTCGGGATGGCGTAGGCCGCCGCCCACCACTCGAGGACGGCGTAGGCCGTGGAGTCGTCGTAGACCCACGCCGACGAGGCCCGCTTTTCGGTGACGCGCCCTGTCCGCCCCTGCGACCACGTGCAGAGCGGGTGCGCCGTCACGCTCGCGTCCACCGCGGCGTCCGCATCGCTGCCGTAGGTGAGCGTCGCCTGATAGCTGCCCGTGCGGTAGCTGAGCTGGTACTCCAGCGAGAGCCGGTTGGCGCGGTCCTGGGAGTCGTAGGCCACGCGCCCCACGCGGGCGACGCTTGGATCCGTGTCGGCGTCGAGGGTCAGGACAGCATCGGCCGCCGTCGCCCCGTAGCGCCACACCACCGGGTAGAGCCCAAGCGGGCCACTGACGAGGGACACCGGCAGGAGCGGCAGGAGCTCGTCTTGGATGAGGGACCACACGCTCACGCGCTCGGTGATGCACCCGTCGAGCTGATATGCGGACAGCAGCGGGATCGCCGCGGCGAGGCGGCCCCAGTCCACGGAGAGCGTGGTGAGGCTGAGCAGGTAGGCGAGCACGTCGCCCGCGGCGCGGATGGTGACACCGTCGCGAACGAGGCCGCCGCCGCCGCCGTTGACGGTCGCCTCGTCCTTCCAGACAACGAACAGCGGGCGCTGATCTGACGCGGTGAACGTCACCTCGAGGTCAACGTAGAGGGAGCCGAAGGACACTGTCGGGCCGCCCGTTGTCGTGTCAGGATCGGGATCGATGAACCAGGTGTAGGCGTAGGAGTTACTAAACTCGAACGCGTCGGGGCTCGTCGTGGTGAGGTACCAGCCGACGAACGCGATCGGCTGTCCCGCCTGATCCCACCCGTTGAAGACCTTGAAGCGCTTGTCGGCTGTCGTGTACTCGTCGTGGTTGAGGTAGACGTAGTTCGCGCTGACGTGGTGACCCGCGAGGACCACCACGTTCCCCACCGCGCGCCCGCCAAACAGCGTCCCTCCGTCGTCGCGATGATCCGCCCACACCGCAGGCGAGCCGGTGACGTAGGCGCTCCCGCCCTGGTAGCCGGGGCGTCCGATGACGATGGGGTAGGGCACGTCGAGCCACTGGTCCGCAAGGTCCGAGGTGTGGTCCCAGGTCGACGCCGTGGTTGACGCGATGGGCGCCGAGGTGAGCGTCTCGTCGTAGGCCAGCCGCTCCTCGAGGGACGTGCTTACGGCCTCGCCGTCGTCGCCGTACTCGGGGTCGGTGAGGCCTCCGACGAGGACCACCCGCCGAGCCTCGTAGGTAGTGCCCTCGACCCAACGCGCGAGCTCGCCGCGGCCCGCCGAGAGGTCGTCGCCGCGGGCGACCATCTGCGCTACCGACACCCCTGGCGGGGCGATGAACTCAAGGGGGACCGAGAGTTGCCCGACGCTGTCGCCGAACAGGTCGATCCCCTCCGTCGTCTCGATCCCGTCGAGGCCCGCCGCGAAGTGGAGCACCTCCCCCGCGTCGGTGACGACGTCGACCTCGTCGTCGGCCATCCGCATGAGCACGCCACCCACCTCGACGGTGAGGAGCCAGTGAACGCGACGGCCGGGGAGCTGGGAGGGGTAGAGGATCACGCGCGGCTCCTGTGCCCGGTGGTGCCCGTCTTCGTCCTGCCCGAGATCTCACGCGAGAGCCTGCCGCCCTCTTGGATGGTGCGGGCCACCGACTGATCGAGGACCTTGTGGCCGAGCTTCACCTGAAGGATCGACACGCCCCCGCCGGCAGTCGCGCCCACCTGGCGCTGGAGCTCCGTGGGCGAGCGCGCCGCGGCGAAGTAGTCGCCGCTCGCGAGGGAGACGTTGCCGCGTTGGCCCATCATCTGGACGCCGGGGGTGTCGTTGAAGCTCGGCGGCGGCGCCGATGCGATGGACGCAAGCGAGGCGGCGCCCGCGATGCCGGCCGCGGCCATCGCTACAAAGTTTGCCGGAGGGGGGAGCGTGTTCGCGCTGCTGATCGCGAGGGCGGTGTTCACCACCGCTTGCGCGACCGCGGCAGCCTTCGAGGCTGCGAACGACGCCGCGGCTGCGTCCTGGTTCGTCTTGCTCTGCTCCTCGGCCGCCATAGCGAACGCGTTCGAGGTGGCGCCCAGGAGGTCCGACGTAGCAGACGCCGTCGCCTGCGCTCGCTGGGATGCGAAGGCCGCCTCGGCGGCGATCTCGGCCTCGCGTTCCTTGTTGCGCTTCTCGGCCGAGGCCTCGTAGATGGCGTCGATGTCCGCCTGGCCCTTGGCGCGGATCGCCGTGATGGCTGCGGCCTGCTCCGCTTCGATGTTCGCGATCTGCCCGGCCTGCCCCGCGCTGCGCTCGACTTGGGCCGCCGCCAGCTCGTTCACCTTCTCGATCTGGCGCGCGATGGCGACCTCAATGGCGTCCGCCCCGGTGAGCTGCGCCTCGTTGGCGCTGCGGGCCGCCTCCTCGAGAGAGCGGATCGAGGTGAGGTAGGCCGCATTCTGATCGAGGACGATGCGCTCGGCCTCGGCGAGTGCGGCTTCTGACGCGGCGCGCTTCCCCGCCGCGTTGGCGGCTTGCAGTTGCGCCTCTGCTGTCTCCTTCGCTGCCCGCTGTTTGGCGTACTCGGAGCGGACGGCAAACTCTTGGGAGAGCTGGACGGCCTCGATCGACTTGTCGAGCGCCTTGAGCTCAGCCTCGGCGGTGTTGACTCGCGACCGATCGGAGCCTGCACCGGCTGCATCGCGTGCCGCCTTGGCCTCTTGGACCTTGGCGACAGCCAGCGCCCGCGCCGCGGCGGCGCCCTCGTTGACCGCCTGGGTCGCCTTGCGGATGGCGATCTCTTCTCCGTTGGCCGCATCGGTCGCCATCGCTACGGCGTCGGCTGCGTCTCGCCGCGTTGCGGACCACTTGGCGGTCGCCTCCGCTTGAGCCGTAGCGGCGTCCGACGCTGCCGCCTGCTTCTGTTCGGCTGCGTCGACCTGTGTGGAGAAGTAGGCATAGGCAGCGCCAGCCGCGATGACAGCCACCGCCACGGGGCCCATGACGGCGAGCGTCGAAGACATCGACACCCCGAGGCCCTTGGTGGCGACGGAGGCGACCTCGGCGGTGTCGGCGACATCGGCCACGCCGCGCGCCACGCCACCGAGGCCGGGTACGAGCATGTCGAGGATGCCGGCCAGCTTGCCGGCGTTGCTGCCGACGGCGCCGGCCTTGTCGCCGAACCGGGTAGCCGAAGCCGAGGCGATGTCGAGCGCATCGGATGCAGCGCGCCCCGAGGCCTTGGCGCTGTCCGCAGCGGCCTTCGACGCCTTGGACGCTGCCACGCTGGCGCGCTCCGAGGCCTTAATGCTCTTGTTGAGCTCGGCGGCCATCTTGGTGGCTGCGTCGGCACCGATGCCGGGGATCTCGGCAAGCTGCCGACGGAGCGCGGAGAGGTCTGCGGCTACGGTAAGATCGACGGTTGCCATGCTCCCTCCTATCCTTGTCGCAGTCTATCGGCGGCCCGTTGCAGCGCGGCGTCGAGGTCGTCGGCGCGCGCGAGGATGATCTTGGTTCCTTCCTTGCGGGCGAGCTCGTTCCACAGGTTTTTTCCGTCCGACGCGAGCGGGTTGCGGACCTCGCGCGACAGCTGGATCGGTTGGCCGGTGTCGTCCACCCGGCGCGCAACGATGCCCTCGGGGAGGCGCCCATTCTTGCGGAAGTACGACATGATCTCGGCGTACTCCGACGACAGCACCTTCTTCTTCCGCATCGACAGCGGGCCGGGCCGGTGAACCAGGTACGTTCGCTTGTCGGTGTCGGTTGCGGAGCTCACGACAGCCTCAAGCTTGTCGCCCGTGCCACGACGTAGCTCCGTCTTGAGTTGCCCCGTCTTGCCTGTGCGCTTGCGGACCTGGGTGTACCACTTGCCCTCGGCGTTGTGCTCGGCGTCGTCGGCGATGTCAACCAGCGCGCGGCCCACCTCGGCAACAGCGAGGGCGAGGAGATCGTCCATCACGCGCTCGAGCTTGCGCGTGTCGAGCGTCGCGGTGACGCTCATCCGAGCCCCCAGAACGACAACGCCGCAGCGTCGCCCTCGGCTGCGCTCTTGCCCCGCTTGGACGCGGGCGCGGGCGCTGGCGTGTGCTTTGCGCGCCACCACCCGAGGACGCGCTCCTGCGTCTCCACGTCCCACCCGTAGAAGGCGTCAGGCTCACCGCAGTAGGCGAGCCCGATCTCCATGGCTACGGCGTCGAGCCCGCCGCCGGGGCCGCGGTAAAATCCGCGGCGGCAGCGACGCCCGCCTCCGTCGGCGTCGAGGACGTGAGCAACTCGACAGCCACTCCCGCCGCCGCCCAGATCTCGCCCTCGGGGATTCCGAGCGCGTGGAGC